>Ga0247727_10000714_pt1 | contig 81458 bp, 62 predicted proteins | sample WisWelCaveWW1625_FD_202498 | JGI IMG/M metagenome (GOLD analysis project Ga0247727, IMG submission 202498) | Biofilm microbial communities from Wishing Well Cave, Virginia, United States - WW16-25 | ecosystem: Environmental > Aquatic > Deep subsurface > Groundwater > Cave microbial mat | place...
GCCTCTTTCAACCGGGTGTACAATCCTTCACTGATGCTCATGGGCGGCTCCTTTGGTTTTCGGTCCCCAAATTATGCCTCATCCCGTGAGCATCAGCTTTTCCAAAGTTCTGTCAGTGAATCAGGGCCTGATGGTAATTTTTGGATTAGCATTAGAGAAGAAGCAACTTTATTATTCTTCGATCGTGTTACGAAACAAGTGCAAACGTTTGATGGAATTCCCTATGGCCCCCTCGGCATGAGCCAAGAAGATCGGGAACAGAATTCAATGCTTTACACCGATCGGGAAAATCGCCTGTGGATTGGAGATTTTGGCTGGCTGAATTTTGCCAATCCAGAACGGATTATCTGGCACAAGATTATTCGCTCCCCTGTATTTATCGATACCCTTGCTGATGGCCGGAATTATTTTACATGGACACCACCCAGACGAATGTATCAAAGTACTGATGGTGCATATTACTTTTCTTCAGCAGCAGGAGTTGTTCGGCTGACGCCAGCAAATGCTGAGTGGTGCTTGATTACCACCAGGGCCGGTGCGTTTACAGAGGATAGTCAAGGCAATATCTGGCTAGTCGTTTATGAGGGGATATATCGTTACTCGCCACCCGAATGAGGTTCATCAATTGCATCCTTTTGCTTGTTGAGCCAGACCGGGTGGCATGAATGCCGTCTATCAACTCGTGGGGCGAGGAACGCTATGCGAATGGCGTAACGCCGACGGACTTCACGTACCCCAGTCTACAACATCCGCATCTGCGCCGACTCGTAGGTGGGTTCATCCAGCCGCAATTCTGCATCCAGGTTGGCGCGGGTGAGGAGCGGGTTGGCAGCCAGGTGGCGCACCAGCCGGAATTTAATCAGCCCCCAGCCGCGCAGGGCGTGTTCCAGCCGCGGGTCACGCTGGCGGGCCAGGAGCGCCAGGTTGGCGCGGCTGCCCGGCAGGACGATCCACGACTGGCCGGGGCTGGGGGTCTGCCGGAACACGATTTCCCCCAATTGGGCAGACGTGGTGACGTAAAAATGATGCCCGCCTTCGGGAGCCAGCCACGAAACGGCGACTCCTGCTTCAACCGCAAAACCCAACCGCTCACCAATCTGGATCAACAAAGATCGCACGTGGTTCTGTTCATTTTTCCGGGGAACGGGATCATCCTCCGGGCGGAGATGCCAGCCCCCGCCGGGGTCCCGTACCCCATAGGAGGCCACGCACCCGGCCACCCAGACCGCATCGGGGGTGTCCGGGCCGGGGAATGCGCGGCAGATGGCGGCGTCAATTTCCTGCATGGATTGGCGAGGGCGCTGGTGCAGATGGTCACCCACGGCGGTTTCAATACGGCCTGCCAGCGGAGGCGCGGCTCCAGTTGCATCGGTCAGCCACCACAGACCGCTGTCCAGTTCCTTGCCCGCGTGATAGCGCAAAAACCCGGCCCGATAGGTGAGCGCCTGTGGCAAAGCATCTGTGATGGCCGTGTACGCGTCGGAAGGCGGCATCCCGGTGGACGGTTCGGCCAAAAGCTTCTCGAGCACGGCGGCCTGGAGGGGCAGGAAGGGGGAAGGTTCGCCGCGGGCGAGGAGGAAGGCGCGGGCGGCGTCGGTCATTGATTGGATGGCCAGGGCTGGCGGGCTGGCGGTTCCGCTCGTACGCCAGTGGATTTGCGCCTGCCCGTCGTGCGCGCGCAGGGCCAGCCCGCCCAGCGACAACCCGGCATAACTCCCGGCGGTGAGGGCGGCGGTGAGCAGGCCCGGCTCGGTTTCCGGGAGCAGGGCGAGGATGGGGACGGATGCGCCGATCTGGGGCGCGAGGTGTTCGAGGGCAGCGTGCAGGGCGGCGGTGTGCCAGCGCCAGTCGTACCGCTGGCGGCGCAGGGCGGCCTTGAAAGGCTCAGCCGCTTCGCGCCCCCAAAGCCAGCCCGCCCAGAGCGTGGAGAGCGTCCAAAAAGCCTGGTTGGGGCGCGGGAGGGCGGTGAGCACGGCGGCGATTTCCAGTTCTGGCAGGTGGGCGGCCAGCGCGCGGATTGGCCCATCGAAAATACAGATGCCGCCGGTTTCCGGGGGAAAATCCGGGAAGGCGGAGAGGGGCACGCGGGCCTCCGGGGACCGCGCCCAGGCCGCGATGGAGGCCTCCACCTCGCGAAACACGTTCCGCTCGCGGTAGCGGGGGGGGACGGTCAATTGCCGGGGGCGCGGGCGTTCCTCCGGGTACGGCCAGAGCGTGTTCGTCCGGTCAAAGGTGAGGAGGAGGAGCGGGGCGAGCAAATTCCGCTGGTCGGTTGGGAGGGCGTCGAGTTTGTTGATGAGCGCGGACAGGGCGTAAATGGTGCGGGGGGTGTAATACTGGAGGGCCTCCTCGGCGTGCTGGCGGTCGGGGTCGTCGAGGGCGGCGACGCGCTCCAGGGCGCGGGCGCGGTGGAGGGGGGTGGCCGCGGCGCGGGCCGCCTGGTCGGCATCTGAAGGGAGGGCGGGGAATTCGCCTCCCTGGCCGCATTGCGGGCAATGGTAGCGGCGGGCGACCGGCCCGGCGGGACTGTCGCGTTCCCAGAGAAATTCATCCGCGCTGACGGACTGGCCGCATTGGCCGCAGGTCGTGTGGTAGCGGGCGAGCAGGTGCGGCTCCAGCCGTTCATCGCCGGTGCGCGTGGCGGCCAGCGCCGCGAGCGCGGCGCGCAGGGCGTCCTCGGCGGGCGGGGCGGCCTGCATCTCGATCAGGAAGCGGATGATCGGGTTGTTGGCGGCCACGAGGACGCGGTAGCCGCGCCGCGCCATTTCCAACACGAGGGCGGGCGACGCCCCAAAGGGGTCGAGTACCCAACTACCGGGGGCGACGTGCGCCGCCAGCCAGCGCGCCGCCGCGCCGGGAGGGACGGGCGGCAGGAAGCGCGCCAGCGGTTGGGCGTCATCCGGCGCCGGGCCAGGGAGATAGGCTGAAATTTTGCCATCCATGAAGCAAGTATAATCGCAACGCACTTCCAACCCTGCCACGCCCCCCGCCATGAACTACCGCCTCCCCCTGCTCTTCCTCCCCCTCCTCCTCGTTGCGTGCGCGCCGTTGCCCGCCCCTGCCAGCACTCACACACCCGCTCCCACCGCTGTACCCGCGACCCTCACCCCCTTCCCCCCCAGCGCCACTCCGCCGCCTACCAACGCCCCTTCCACCGACCCCGTCGCCTGCCTCAACCCGGTGGCGCACGCCGCCTTCACCGCCCCGGAATACGCGCGCTACCCGCAGGCCCTCCTCGACTACCTCAACCTCGGTGCCACCCCCGCAGACCTCAGCGAAGCAATCGCCGCCGCCAACTTTGGTGCGCAGCCCGTCGCCCTCGTCGTGGCCGATTTTACCGGCGACCGCCTGCTCGACATCGCCGTCTCCCTGATCAACCCGGAGTCCGCCACACTCGATGGCCGCCTCGCCCTCTACACCTGCCAGCTGGGGCGCTATGGCCTGGCTTACGAGCGCGCCACCGATGATGCCCATGCCCTCGGCTTTCACCTGTGGTATTGGCAGGACCTCAACGCCGATGGCGCGGCCGAACTCGTCGCCAGCCAGGGGCAGTGCGGGGCCAGCGCCTGTTTTGATGCGGTGGAAATTCTCGCCTGGCAGGGGGCCGGGTTTGCCAATGTCCTCCTCGGCGCAAGCGATGACCTGCCCTACCCGTCGCTGGAAATTCTTGACCCCGATGGGGACGGGATTTTTGCCATCCAATTAACGGGGGCTGGATTTGGCTCAGTGGGAGCCGGCCCCCAGCGGGCGATCATCCGTTCCTGGGATTTTGACCAGGTTCACGGGGGGTGGGTTTCCCCGGGGGACATCCTCGGCCCTTCAAGTTACCGCATCCACGTCATCCACGATGCCGATACCCAACTGGCCGCCGGAAATTTTGAGCAAGCCCTCCTGCTCTACCGCCGTGCCATTGACGATCCCACCCTCGAAGATTGGGCTGACCCCGAAGGCGAGCGCCTCACCCTGTCCGCCTACGCCCTCTACCGCATTTTTGTGATCCACACATTGGCAGGCGATGACACGCTGGCCCAGGCCGCGCAGGATGAAATGCAACAGACCTTTCCCGTCCCAACGGTGCAATATGATTATGTGGATATGGCCCTCTTGTTCAAGAATGCTTACGCCAGCGGCAGTGCCCAATCCGGCTGCAACGCCGTCATCGGCTTTGCCGAAGCCCACGCCGCCACGATCCTTGAACCCTTGGGCAGCCTGACGTACGGTTACGCCAACCGCGACTACACCGCGGCAGAGATGTGCGTCCCGCCGGAGGGGCTGGAATAACGAGGGGCCGGTATCAAGCCGCGCTGATCAGCGCCAGCATGAGCGCGGCCTGAAGGATGGCAGCCAGCATGAAGATACCAAATGCGCGGAGCATTTCCTTGTCGGGCTTGCCCAGCCAGAGCGCGCCCGCCCCGGTAAAGCCGAGCAGGGCCGGGGTCAGGAAAAAGCCAATCGTCCACGCGCCGAGGATCACGAACGCCAGCAGGATGCCGCCTGCAATCCAGGGAGCATGAGGGGCGCGCCGTTGCAGGATGAGCCAGCATGCACCACTGCCAGCCAGGCCAATTTCGAGGAGATACAATCCGGGCAGGGGAAATAACGGTTGCTGGCCACTGGTGAAAAGCAGGGGAACCAGAATACAGTCAAGCGCGCCGAGAACGGCAAGGAAATTAATCACAAAGTTTCGCATGTATATGAGGCCGTATCCATCGTATACCGAATATCCCGCGTTGACAAGGCAAACTTTGCGATTACAATACGGCCCGCAAGCCAAAGTGGCGGAACTGGCAGACGCGCTACGTTCAGGGCGTAGTGAGGGTTCCCTCGTGAGGGTTCGAGTCCCTCCTTTGGCATGTAAACGAGAACCCCGCATTGCGGGGTTCTTTTTATTGGTCTGGCGGTTGCGCGCGGGGGATGCTAAAATCCCGGTATGAAACAGCCGAAAATATCGGGCAGGCAGTTGTTGATCGGCTTGGCGCTGGTGATTGTGTTCCTGCTGCTGGCAGATTTTAACAACCGGCTGGCCGAATTGCAGCAACTCACCGCGCAACGGGACACCGCCGGGGCCGAAGCAACCGATCTGGCCCAAACGGCCTCCGCCCTCGAAACCCAAATCGCCTTTGCAACTTCCGGTGTTGCGGTTGAAGATTGGGCGTATGAGGAAGGCCACCTGGCCCGTCCCGGCGACGTGGTGGTCGTACCCGTGGCCCAGGATGGCCCGGCACCAACTCCAGCCCCAACCCCGGCCCCCACACATATCCCGGTAAAGAACTGGGAAGTCTGGTGGGCGCTGTTCTTCCCGGAAAAAAATACGTCTCCTTGACTTAAGGGAGACCGTCTTGGTAGAATACGCCCCGCTCAAAAAAAGAGCACATTGATGCGGGGTGGAGCAGTGGCAGCTCGTCGGGCTCATAACCCGAAGGTCGCAGGTTCGAATCCTGTCCCCGCTATCTGAACAAAAGACCGCCAGCAATTTGCTGGCGGTCTTTTTGTTTCCTGACGGGGTGACACTTTCGTTCAGTTGGTTATGCCGACGCCTTCGCCCGCCGCTTGAACCACTGTTTCCATTCCCGGTTTTCCCAGACCACGAGGATGGGCGCTGCGTTGAAAATGGAAGAGTACGTACCGCTCAAAACGCCGATCATAAGGATGATCACGAAATGCCGGATGGTGGAACCCCCAAATACCGCCATCGCCAGCAGGGCCAGGAACACGGTGAGTTGGGTATTGATCGACCGCGCGAGCGTCTGGACAATGGAGCGATTGACCACCACCTCATAACTGTCCCGCCGATATTTCCGCGAATTCTCACGGATGCGGTCAAAAACGACGATACTGTCATGCACGGAGAACCCAATGACTGTGAGCAGGGCCGTCAGGAATAACGCATCCACCTCCCAGCCAAAAAAATGGCTGATCAACGCCTGCATCCCAAAAACGACAGCCACATCGTGCAGCATCGCCAGGATGGCGCTGATGCCATACCGGTGTGCATTCGGCACGCCGCGGAAGGCGTACCAGATATAGATCATGATTGCCAGTGAAGCCAGCCCCACTGCCCCCGCGGCGCGGCGCGTTACTTCCGCGCCCACCGTCGGCCCCACGCTATCGAACTGCAACAGGGTGATCTCCCCGCCGAAACGCGCTTCCATGGCCGCGATCACGCGGTTGTTGGTAGCGTCATCGATCAGTTTGGTGCGGATGACAAATTCGTCCACCCCCGAAGTACGCGGCTCCGCATCCGGCAGGCCCTCGTCTTCATAAATGGCCCGCATCTCCTCAAGCGATGGCGCCTGCCCGGCCTCGAATTGAATTTCCACCAGGCTGCCTCCCGCGAAATCCACCGCCAACGGCAACCCCCAAATCGCCAGCCCGATTGCACCGGGGATGATCAGGATCAATGAAATCAGGAAATACACATACCGCCTGCCAACGATGTCAATCATGGCGTCTCCTTGAGACCAAACCAGCGCGGGTGATCCAGGAATTGGATGTTATCCAGCGTCAGATGCAAAAACGAACGGGTGACGACAATTGCCGTAAACAAGCTGACCCCCACGCCGAGCGCCAGCGTCACCGCAAACCCTTTCACCACGCTCGCCCCAAATGCGCTCCCAAACCAGAACAGGATCGCACACGTGATCAGGGTGGATAGATTGGAGTCCCGGATCGACGGCCACGCCCGCGCCCACCCGGCATCAATCGCCTGGTTCAGCCGCCGGCTCTCGCGCAGCTCCTCCTTCATCCGCTCAAAAATCAGGATGTTTGCATCCACCGCCACGCCAATGCTCAACACAAAACCGGCGATCCCCGGCAGGGTCAGCGTAATCGGGATGAGTTTGAAGAGGGCAAACGTGATTGCTACGTAGACGAGCAACGCCAGGTTGGCCAGCAGCCCCGGCAGGCGGTAATAAGCCCCCATAAACACGACCACAAACGCCAGCCCGATAAACCCGGCCACCAAACTCTTCTGGAGCGAATCCTGTCCCAGCGATGGCCCAATCGTCCGGCTTTCCACGATTTTTAGGGGGATGGGCAACGACCCGTAACGCAACTGCACCGCCAGATCATTGGCCGACTGCGCCGTAAAGTTCCCTGTAATGGATCCGCTCCCCGTCAGGATCGCCGTGTTCACCTGGGGCGCCGAGATTACCCGTTTATCCAACACGATTGCGAGCGAACTGCCCAGGTTTTCGGAAGTGTATTTGGCAAATATGTCCCTGGTTTCATCATCCAGTTGAAACGCCACCGTCCACTCGCCCAACCGGTTTTGCTGTACCCCTACCTGTTCCAGCGAACTCCCGGTCATCACCGTATGGAGCACCGTTGTCCCCGCGGGTACATCTTCGGGCGGGGCCGGGTAGTCGGTCACGATCGTGGCCCCTTCCATCGCCAGCGACTGCTCCGAGGTGAGCTGCCCCAGATCAACGAACTCCAACTGGCCGGTTTCCCCCAACACGGCCAGCGCGGCCTCAGGATCAGTGGCCCCCGGCAACTCCACCACAATACGCCGATCCCCGGCAATCTGGACGACCGCCTCCCCGACACCGAGCAGCCCATTGGCCCGGCTTTCCATAATCGTGCGGGCAGTCTCCATCGAAGCCTCATCAATTTCAGCATCTTCCGGCAAATCGGCTTCCAGGAGGGCCTGCACCCCACCCACGAGGTCGAGTCCCAAATGGGTCATGATCTCCCGCTCCCCGAGATGGATCGGGCTGGTCGGGAGGGCCACCCACAAGGCCACGATGATCAACGGGATGATGAAAATCAGATTGCTTTTTCGATTTGACATAAACACTCCAACAGCCAATGTGCGGGGGAAGCAAGCCAACAAAAATCCCCTATAGTTGGTGAACCGATAGGGGAGCTTCTGACAAATGAGGGTCCTTGCGAGGAGCGATTTTTGCGACGAAGCAATCTTTGATGCAGATGAAGCAGATTGCTTCGTTTCACTCGCAATGACAGCCGCGATGTTCAGATAGGTTGTTAGGCCGAAACACCCTTGCGAATTTGCATAAATTTCTTCGCCGTCTCCACCGCCACGGCGGCATCCCGGCAATAGGCGTCCGCCCCAATGGCGTCGGCGAACTCCTGGTTGAGCGGCGCGCCCCCCACAAGCACGATGTAATCATCGCGCATCCCGGCTTCCTTGAGCGCATCAATCACCACCCGCATATAGGGCATCGTGGTCGTAAGAAGGGCGCTCATCCCGACAATGTCCGGTTTGTGTTCGTGGATGGCCGCAAAGAAGGACTCGACCGAATTGTTGATCCCGATGTTATGGACTTCAAACCCGGCCCCTTCCATCATCATGCCCACCAGATTTTTCCCGATGTCGTGGATGTCCCCTTTGACCGTGCCGATCACCATCGAGCCGATTTTGGGCGCGCCCGTCTCGGCGAGGAGCGGGCGCAGGACGGCCATCCCGGCCTTCATGGCTTTGGCGGCCATGAGCACTTCGGGGACAAAGAGGATGCCGTCCCGGAAGTCGTTGCCGACGATCTCCATCCCGGCGACCAACCCGTAGGTCAGGACATCATAGGGGGTGATGCCCCGCGCGAGGCACTCATCCACCTCGGCCACGATTTCATCGGCATAGCCGTCATAGAGGTCCTCCATCATTAGTTCGTAGAGTTCATCCTGCGGCATGGATTTGATGTCAATTTCTTCGCTCATGCATACCTTTCCCAGAAAAAAGCGAAACTCCCTTTTGGAAGTTTCGCTTGGCTAATCGTCTAAAACCGGCGCATTGTACCAGAGATCAGAAAAGCCCAAGCACCTTCCCGTCCTCATCAATGTCCACGCGCATGTAGGCGGGGGAGGTGCCCAGGCCCGGCATGGTGCGCATGGTGCCGAGCAGGGGGTAGATGAAACCGGCCCCCACCGAGGCGCGGACTTCCCTGACGGGTACAGTAAACCCGATGGGAGCGTTTTTCAGGCTGGCATCGTGGCTGATGCTCAGGTGCGTTTTCGCCATGCAAATCGGCAAACCGCCAAACCCGTTCGCCTCGAAATCCTTGATCTGGCGCTCGGCTTCGGGTTCGTAGGTCACGTCCGCCGCGCCGTACATTTCCTTTGCGATGATCTCGATTTTTTCCTTGATGCCGAGTTCGAGCGGGTAGAGGAATTTGAAATCAGAGGGCTGTTCGCAGGCGGCCACGACGGCCTCCGCCAGTTCCATGGCCCCGTCGCCGCCATTGGCCCAGTGGTCGCTCATGACGGCGGTCTCCGCCCCGGCTTCAATGGCGTATTTGCGGATCAACTCGATTTCGGCGGGGGTGTCGTGCGTGAACTTGTTGACGGCGACGACGACGGGGACGCCAAAGCGCCGGGCGTTGCGGATGTGCGTAATCATGTTGGGCATCCCGGCTTCCAGGAGGGCGAGGTTTTCCTCCGTGTACGCCTTATCCAGCGGGCGGCCCGGAACGACGCGCGGCCCGCCGCCGTGCATTTTGAGGGCGCGCACGGTGGCGACGAGGACAACGCAGTCGGGGCGCAAGCCCGAATAGCGGCATTTGATGTCCATAAATTTTTCCATCCCGATGTCCGCGCCGAAGCCGGATTCGGTGACGACGTAGTCGCCGAGGCGCAGGGCGATCTTGTCGGCGAGGATGGACGAGTTGCCGTGGGCGATGTTGGCAAAGGGGCCGGCATGGACGAAGGCAGCCTGCCCTTCGATGGTTTGCATCAGGTTGGGGTGGATGGTGTCCTTCATCAAAACCGTCGCGGCCCCGGCCACCTGTAAATCATCCAGCGTGATCGGCTTCTTGTCGCGGCTCATGCCCAGCACGACGCGCCCCATGCGCGCCCGCAAATCCTTGAGGGCGGACTTGTAATCGTCGCCATTGACGAGGGCGAGGATCGCCATGAACTCGCTGGCAACGGTGATGTCAAACCCGGTCTGGCGCGGCGTGCCATCGTCGCTGGTGCCTAGTCCGACAATGACGTTGCGCAGGGCGCGGTCGTTGACGTCCAGCACGCGGTTCCAGGCGATGTTGTAGGGGTCCATGTTCAGCCGCTTCAGCCCGGCGGCGGCAAGTTTCTCATCGCTCATGCGCTCCTCGTGATACAGCCGGGCGTCAATGGCCGCGGCCACGAGGTTGTGGGCGGCAGTGATGGCATGGATGTCGCCGGTCAGGTGCAGGTTGAAATCTTCCATCGGGATGATCTGGCTGTACCCGCCGCCTGCCGCGCCGCCCTTGATGCCAAAGGTTGGCCCCTGGCTGGGCTGGCGGATGCAGGCAATCGCGTTTTTGCCGATGCGCCCCAGCCCCTGTGTCAGTCCGACGGTCGTGGTTGTTTTGCCCTCGCCGAGCGGGGTGGGCGTGATGGCGGTGACGTCAATGTACTTCCCCATCGGCCTGCCGGACAGCTTCTTCAAAACGTCCAGATGTACCTTGGCCTTGGTGCTCCCAAAAAGGATCAAATCTTCTGCATCCAGCCCCAATTGGGCGGCCACCTCAACGATTGGCTTCTGTGGCACGGCCTGGGCAATATCCAGATCAGATGGGACGGGGGATTTGCGGGTGATGGTCATATGGTCTCCTGTGGCGTTGGTGAGGGGAGGTCTGGATGATATACTTCCCCGCGCTCGGCACCCATTTTAATCCAAATCCCCCCGCCATCCGTAAGGGCGAAGCATTGACCTACGAATCAAGATTTTTTAGTAGCGCTATTAGGTCAATGCTTCGCCCCAACCACCCAACCACCGAACCAAATGACCACCTGCCAAATCCTCTACTGGCATGACATCCCCCTTCAGGTGCGCGCAAACGCCGGGCGCACCCGCGCCAGCCTGCCGCTCCCCGAACGCTTCCAACTGGCAGTGGACAACGCCTCCATGCAAGCCGGTCTGACCGATGACGATGCCTACCTGGAACTCCTCAGGTGGGCTGACCCCGTGGAGAGGGATGGCACACCCGAGGAAGTCGCCGCCGCCGTCGCCGCCGAAATCGACGCGGAATATGCGACGATTGATTGGCGGAAAACGGCGGAAAATGTAAAGCGTAAGGAGTAATAAGTGATCTAGCTACCTGACAGTTTCAAAATCAGCGCGGGTCGAGTAGCCCTGCCCGCTTCTGGCGGGGCGTATCGAGACCCATTTCTGGCATATTTCGCCATAATGGGTCTCGATACGGCGGGAAAGCGCCGCCTACTCGACCAGCGAATTGGTCTGATAACAAAGTGTCAGGTAGCTAGATAAGTGATAAGTAAACTTCAGCTTTTTACTCATTACTTTTTACTTATTACGTCCAACCCCCCACGATGAATCCCAATTCCTCCCCCACCCTCATCTTCATCCCCTCCGGCCGGCGCGGCGCGGTTCCGGCGGGAACGTCCGTGCTGGATGCCGCGCGCCAAATGGGTGTGGAGATCGAATCCATTTGCGGAGGCCGGCTCACCTGCGGGAAGTGCAAAATCCACGTGGAGGGGGGTCGGTTTGAGAAACACGGGATTACCTCATCCGAAGATCACCTGACCCCGCCGGGCAGCGCCGAGGTGGAGTTGCTGGCGGAGATCGGTGAACACGAATACCGCCTCGCCTGCCAGGCTTACGTACAGGGTGATGCCCTCATCTTTGTCCCCGAGGAGGCGCGCGCCCACAAGCAGATCATCCGCAAGTCGGCGACGGAGCGCGTCATTGAAATTGCGCCGACCGTGCGCCAGGTGTACGTCGAGGTGGTGCAGGGCGAACTCGGTGAGCACCGCGGCGATTGGGGGCGGTTGCAGGATGCGCTTGCCGGCGAGTGGGCGTTGCAAGACCTTTCCATTGACCTGCCAGCCCTCCAGAAACTCCAGCCCGCGCTGCACAAGGGGAAACGCGCCGTGACGGTCACGCTCTGGGAGCGGGAGGTCATTGACATCCAGCCCGGTTACGTGGAGGGGATTTACGGGCTGGCGGTGGACATTGGCAGTACGACGGTCGCCGCCCACCTGTGCGATCTGCGCACGGGGGAAATCCTCGCCACGGAAAGCACGATGAACCCGCAGGTCATTTACGGCGAAGACCTGATGAGCCGCATTTCGTATGCGATGATGAACAGCGACGGCTTGGGCAAAATGCACAACGCCATCATCGAGACGCTGAACAAACTCGCAGTCTCCGCCGCCCGTGCCGCGGGGCTGCGCGCCCGCCAGATTCACGAAGCCGTCTTCGTCGGCAACACGACGATGACGCACATTCTATTGGGTCTCGACCCCAGCGAGTTGGGCGGCGCGCCGTTTGCCCTCGCCAACCGGGATGCGATGGACATCAAAGCGCGCGACCTCGGGCTGCGCCTGCACCCGTCCGCCAACGTCCATATCCTGCCCGCCGAAGCCGGGCACGTGGGCGCGGATAATGTGGGCGTCCTGATCGCCGAGGAGCCATACCGCCAGGATGAGATCGCCCTGATTGTGGATGTGGGGACGAACGCCGAGATCGTCCTCGGGAACCGCGACCGACTTTTCTCCGCCTCCAGCCCCACGGGTCCCGCGTTTGAGGGGGCGCAGATCACCTTTGGGATGCGGGCGGCTCCGGGAGCCATCGAAAGAGTCCGGATTGACCCGGATACCCTCGGGGCGCGGTTCCGCGTGATTGGGGAGGAGTCCTGGTCGGATTTCTGGAAAGTTGGCACAACTGTCCCACTCGATGAACAGCCCGCCCACCTCGCCGCGGGCATCTGCGGGTCGGGCATCATCGAAGCGGTCGCCGAGTTGTATCTGCGCGGCGTCATCCAGCCCGATGGACGCTTCAACCCGGATTGCACCAGCGACCGCGTGCGCTGGGAGGGGCGGCGGGGTGCGTACATTTTGGCGACCGCCGAACAGACGACGACGGGCGCGCCCATCCTGGTGACGCAGGACGACGTGCGCAACATCCAGCTTGCGAAGGCGGCGCTGTATGCCGGGGCGAAACTGCTCATGGGCAGGGCGGGCGTGACCCGCGTGGATCGCATCCTGCTGGCTGGCGCGTTTGGCAGTTACATTGATACGAAGTACGCCATGATCCTTGGGCTGATCCCGGACTGCGATCTGGCGCAGGTGTACGCCGTGGGCAACGCCGCCGGGGATGGCGCGCGCATTGCCCTGCTCAACCGAACCAAGCGCGCCGAGGCGCAGGAAATTGCCCGTTGGGTAAAATATATTGAAACGGCGGTGGACCCCGATTTCCAGAATGAGTTTGTCGGCGCCATCCACATCCCGCACGCCACCGATTTATTCCCGACCCTCGCGGGGCTGTTGCCCCCGAAAATTGAGATCAGCCCCGAAGCGGGTCGCCGCACCCGACGCGGGCAGCGCAAAAATCCAGTCGTTGACAAGCCCTGATTTTCTACTACAATTTTGGAAGCGTCTGGGATGAGTCGCCAAGCGTCTCATAGTGAGGCTTTTAGCCCCAAACCCCAGTCGCTTTTTTGTTAATTGCGCTTGGAAATAAGGAAGTGCACCCATGTATTTGTGCTATATGGATGAATCCGGTACACCGGAGATTCCAGGCAATACATCCCATTTTGTCCTGGCAGGTTTGTCTATTCCGATTGCGTATTGGCGGGAGTGTGATGGGGAGATCAAAAGTATCAAGAAGAAATACAGGATCGAAAACACGGAAATTCACACTGCCTGGATGCTTCGACCATATCGAGAACAAAGGGTGATCGCAAATTTTTCCGACTTGGATTTTAGGGAGAGGGTATATCAAGTTGAGAGCTTCAGGAAAGCGGATCTGCTTCGCCTGCAAAGGGTGAATCCCAAACAATACAAACAGACCCGCAAAAATTATCAGCAAACTGCCAGCTACATCCACCTGGATTATCCCGAAAGGCAAAACCTCATTCACGAAATTGCCGAACGGGTAGCGGGCTGGAAATTTGCCAGACTCTTTGCTGAATGTGTGGACAAAATTCATTTCGACCCCTATCGCAATCGCAAGACGATAGATGAGCAATCATTTGAGCAAATTGTTTCGCGATTTGAACAATATCTTCAGGTTACGGGTCGGAATAATCCAAATGCAAGTTTTGGATTGATCATCCACGACAACAACCAGACGGTGGCCAAAAAGCATACTGAGTTGATGAAGAAATTTCATCAAGATGGCACACTTTGGATTAACATCAAGAACATTATTGAGACCCCGCTGTTTGTTGACAGCCACTTGACGAGCATGGTGCAAATTGCCGACCTGTGTGGTTATTCCCTGCGGCGGTATCTCGAAAATAACGAGGACCAGCTTTTTAATCTGATATTTCAAAGGGCGGATAGGAAAGATGGAACTGTCGTTGGTGTCAGACATTTTACCGGGAGGGATTGTGCGTGCAGGATATGCATGGCGCATCGCAAGCCCGCCAACCCATGAGTAATTTCACGGAGACCCATGCCCAATACGATCATCTCATCCGCAACCAAAACCATCCTCATCGGACCTGACCGCCCGTTTACGATCATCGGCGAGCGCATCAACCCGACCGGGCGCAAGGTGCTGGCGCGCGAAATGGCTGCCGGGAACTTTGACCGCGTCGTAAGCGATGCGCTGGCGCAGATGGCTGCGGGCGCACACATGCTCGACGTGAACGCCGGCATCCCCCTCGCCGACGAACCCGCCATCCTCGCCCAAGCCATCCAGATTGTCCAGTCGATCACGGACTTGCCGCTCTCGATTGACTCGTCCATCGTCGCGGCGCTGGAAGCCGGGCTGGCTGCGTATCAGGGCAAGCCCCTGCTCAACTCGGTGACCGGCGAGGAGGAGCGGCTGGAAACACTGCTGCCCCTCGTCAAAAAATATGGCTGTGCGGTGATTGGCATTTCCAATGACGAGACCGGCATCAGCGAGGACCCTGATGAACGCTTTGCCGTGGCGAAGAAGATCGTCGAACGGGCAATGGATTACGGCATCCCGCGTGAGGATGTGCTGATCGACCCGCTGGTCATGCCCATCGGCGCGATGCGTTTTGCCGGGCGGCAGGTGTTCAGCATTGTGCGGAGGGTGCAGGAGGAACTGGGGTGCAATACGTGTTGTGGCGCGGGCAACGTCTCCTTTGGCCTGCCCAACCGTCCCCCGCTCACCGGCGGTTTCCTGGCCATGGCAATTTCCCATGGGCTGACCGCTGCCATCACCAATCCCATCGAAAAAGAGATCAAGCACGCCATCATGGCTGCCGACGTGATGATGGGCAATGATGAAAACTGTATGCTCTGGATTCAGGAAAATCGCATCTCCGAGGGTGGCGAAGGGGAAGCGGTGGCGCGCGGTGGGCGCGAGCGGAAGCATAGGAGGGGGTAGAGAGGTAGAAAAGTAAACAGGTAAACAAGTCAAATCACCGTACCTGCCCACCTGTCTACTCTTTTACCTGTCTACGTGATTACCATGTCCACCGCCTTCATCATCTGCGGCGCGCTGGGGCGGGAGGTGCTCGACATCATCGGGAAGCACGGCTGGGACGCGGAAGTCTTTGGCATCCCCGCCCTCGACCACAATCACCCGGAGCGCATCGCCCCTCACGTCGAGGAGCGCATCCACGAATTGCAAGCCAGCCACGAGCGGCTGATCGTCGTCTTTGGCGATTGCGGCTCGCGCGGCGCGCTGGACGCCCTGCTCGCCCGTTTCCCGGACATTGAGCGCATCGAAGGCCCACACTGTTATGAGATGTACGGCGGGCAGGTTTTTCACAACCTGATGGAGGAGGAACCCGGTACGTTCTTCCTCACCGATTTCCTGCTGCGCGGCTTTGAGGGGTTATTTATCAAAGAGATGGGGCTGGACCGCTTCCCCGAACTCCACGACGAATATTTCCGCAATTACAAGCGCGTCGTTTACCTTGCCCAGAACCCGGATGCCGAATTGCTCGCCGAAGCCCGCCGCGCCGCCGATTATTTGCGCCTCCCGCTCGAAGTCCGCGAGACGGGGTATGGGCTGTTGGAGGAGCGATTGGTGAGGATGATGGGATCGTAACCCTCATCCACCCGAATCGCCACTCAACAAGTACTCCCATTTCAACTTATGTCTCCATCGGATTCCGGGCGTTTGAACATCAGTCTCCATCCAAACTCATCAGAAGTTGATGAGACTAATTCCCATCCTAAATCTCCAAGAAGATCTAACAATTCAAATTCCGACCAATACTTTTTGAATTCCATGCTGTCGGTGTCCTTCTTATAGGTCCACCTTGGGTACTTTTCTGCTACTTTTCTTTCCAGTTCCTGTATATTTTGGCTGCTCGCTCCCACATAACTGGGGGTATAACGCAGGTATTCCCATTTCATTCAGCGCCTCCTGGAACGATAATGATCGTATTTTACCCACATTCTCCCAATATTCGGTAGTCATGGGACTCCCGAATAATATACTTTCCACACAATGCCCGCTCTCCTTTCCCTCCTCCTCGAAATCGGCTCCGACCGCGGTGCGGCATACCGGGAAAGCCACCTCCCCGGCGCGCAATATTTCGACACGAACTGGGTGGAGCGCGCGCCGCTCTGGAACTGCCTCCCTCTCACTGAACTACATCCCCTTCTCCTCGCCAATGGCATCACTGCTGATACGCCCGTTGCCGTTTACGGACGGGACACGACCCCGGCGGCGCGTGTGGCGGTGATCCTGCTGTACGCGGGTGTCCGGGATGTTCGCCTGCTGGATGGCGGATTCTCTCTTGGGGGGCAGTTATCCTCGGAGGGTCACGCCCCCTCTGGAACCCCATTTGTCCCCCGCCCCGAAATCCTGGCATCCGCCGTGGATGTCCGGCACGCGCTCGCGGATCCAAATTCATTGGTCGTCTGCACCCGCAGTCGGGCGGAGTTCACCGGGCAGACCAGCGGGTACGATTACTTCGACTGCCGCGGGCGGATTGCCGGGTCGGTCTGGGGTGGGGCGGAGTCGATGGCGTTTTTCCGCAACGCTGATGGCACGTTCCGCGATGTTTCCGCCGACTGGCAGGCGCGCGGAATCACGCCCGACAAGCGCATCATCTTTTACTGCGGTACGGGCTGGCGGGCGAGCGAGGCTTTCTGGGCGGCACGCAAACTGGGCTGGACAAATATCGCCGTCTACGATGGCGGCTGGCTGGAGTGGAGTGCGGACGCGGCAAATCCCGTGGAGGCGGGCACCCCCCTCTAACTCCCCCCGCACGCGGGGGGAGAACTGGTTTCCCGACCAACTCAAACTTTGGAATTCAATAAGCCTCCCCCCGCACGCGGGGGGACGGGAGGGGGGTGCGCTTGCGGCGGGACGAGGGATGCGCTTGAAAATCTTTACCGCAAAACACACAAAGCAAACCAAAGGGGAAAAAAGGAATAAAACTTTGCGCCCTTTGCGGTAAATTGCGCAGCAATTCCTTTGCGCTCTTTGCGGTAAAGTTTTTCCGCTAAAATCCACACAGGAATACTTCAAAACAGGAGCCTCGATGAAAACCAAAGCCGCCGTGTTTTATGAGCCTGCCGTACCCTTTACCATCGAAACGCTGGATCTGCAGGAGCCGCAGGCGGGCGAAGTGCTCGTGCGTGTCGCCGCCGCCGGGGTGTGCCACAGCGATTGGCACCTGATGACCGGGGCGACCCAACACCCGCTCCCGGTCGTGCCGGGGCACGAGGGCGCGGGCGTCGTGGAAGCCGTTGGCGCGGGCGTGACACGCATCAAGCCCGGCCAGCACGTGGCGCTCAATTGGGCACCCAGTTGCGGCGCATGTTTCTACTGCCTGCACGACCGCCCCAGCCTGTGCCAGACCTACGTCGGCCCGATCTGGGCTGGCACGCTTATGGATGGCACCACCCGCTTCTCCAAAGACGGCCAGCCCGTCTACCATTTCAGCGCGCTCGGCTGCTTCTCCGAATACATCGTCGTCCCCGATGTCTGCTGCGTTCCCCTGCCCAAGGACGTCCCGCTCGAAATCGCCGCCCTGATCGGGTGTGCGGTGACCACCGGGGTCGGGGCGGTCGTCAACACGGCGCGCATCCAGCCGGGGAGTTCCGTGGCCGTGCTGGGCGCGGGCGGCGTGGGGTTAAGCGTGATCATGGGGGCCAAACTGGCCGGGGCCGCGCAGATCATCGCCGTGGATACCCAGGAAGCCAAGGGGGACCTCGCCCTCCAGTTTGGTGCGACCGATTTTGTACTCAATCGCCCGGAGACCAACGACGCCATCCGCGGCCTCACCGGGGGGCGCGGCCCCGATTACGTATTCGAAGCCGTGGGTTTGCCCGCCCTCCAGGAACAGGCGCTCGACCTCGTGCGCCCCGGCGGAACCGCCGTCCTCGTCGGTATCAGCCCCATGGGGAGCGGCACCAACCTCCCGGGGGCCGTCCTCACCCGGCAGGAGAAGACAGTTACCGGCTCCTATTACGGCAGCGCCAACACGGCGCGGGACTTCCCCCTCTACGCGGATTTGTACCGCAAAGGCAAACTCGACCTCGACCGGCTGGTCTCCAAAAAATACCCGCTCGAACAGATCAACGAGGCTTACGCCGACATGCTCAAAGGCGAACAGGCGCGCGGGTTGATCGTGTTTTGAGGCAACCACAGATTTCACAGATTGCACAGATTTGTTTTTATCTGCGCAATCTGCGTCATCTGCGGTTTACTTTTTTTCCGCTCAACACTTCCTCATATACCCCCATCACCCGCGTCAACAACATCTCCTCCGTGAACTCGCGGAGGACGCGCGCCCTCCCGGCTCTACCCATCTCCCTCCGCTTGTCCGCGTCCCCCAACAGGGACTCGATCCCCTCCCGCAGAGCGCGCGGGTCCCGCGGGGCCTGCCCTGAGCATGGTCGAAGGGGGACAACGACCCCGGAAACGCCATCCTGCACCACAAACGATGTCCCCGTCCCCAATTCAGTCGTGATGCAGGGCAGGCCCGCCGCCATGGCCTCCAGCAGCACCTTGCCAAACGCCTCGGCGCGGGAGCTGGCGGGTAATACGAAAATGTCGGCGCTGGCGAAGAGTCCCGGCAGGTCGGCATCGCCCACCTCCCCGACGAACTGAACTTGCGCGGCCAACCCCAACCCGCGGGCCAGCTCCTCCCACTGGGAGCGCAGCGGGCCATCCCCCCCGATGAGTACGCGACAGTTAAGTCCGTTGACGGCGCGGATCAAATCGTCCACACCTTTGTAATGTCGGTGGCGTCCCACAAAGAGCAGGGTCGGTCTGCCATCCGGCGGGATCAACGGGATGGGATTTGCAAAAGGGGCGGGATCAACGGAGAGGGGGATGACGGTGCATTTGTCGGCGAGGGGCCGGAGCCAGGGGGAGGTGGCGATGTAGTTTTGGCTGGTAGGCAGGATGCGGGCGGCCCCACGGAGTACCCGGCGCAGGAGTGGGGCGTACAGGCGGAGGAGGGTCTTCTGCCGGACGATGTCGCTGTGATAGGTGATGACGTAGGGGCGGCCGCGCCCGCCGAGCATCTGCCCGACCTCGCCAATGGGATAGGGGAAATGGAGGTGGGTGACGTCCGGGCGCTGGCGGCGGATGGCGGTGGGGAAGTGGAGGCTGAGCGGGGTGGAGGCCACCGTGGCGAGCCGCGGCAGGCGGATGAGGTGGACGCCGTTGATGGTTTCGGCTGGCGCGTGGCCGCCCGGATTTGTGACGAGCACAGTCACATCATGCCCGGCGGCGGCCTCCAACTCGGCCAACGTTTTGATGTGGTTCTCGATCCCGCCGAGGATGGGGGCGTAATCCTTGTAGACGTGGAGGATGTTCAGGGTTTCTATAGCCCCATGCTCATTTGCAACTTGTATGGGGCGATCCGTGCTTCAGCCAGCTTGATGTATCCAGGGTCAATGTCATAGCCAACATATTTTCTCCCGGACTTTAGCGCCGCGATGGCTGTACTGCCACTTCCCATAAATGGGTCTAAAACGATATCCCCTTTATACGTGTATAATTGGGTGAGGCGGTAAGGCAGTTCAACAGGGAACGGGGCGGGGTGGCCGATTTTTTTGGCCGACTCTGTATTCATCGCCCAGACCGATTTCGTCCACTCCATGAATTGCTCTTTGGTGATCGTGTTTTCTTTGCCGTCCACCTTTTTTCTGTCGAAGGCACCCTTGCAGAACACGAGGATATATTCATGAGTATCGCGCAGCACCGGATTGGATGCTGATTGCCAGCTTCCCCAGGCCATGGATACACCCGCGCCAGCCCCTTTGCTCCAAATGATTTCGCCGCGCATGTTGAAACCAATGCTAATCATCATCTGTGAAATGTAATCAGATAAGGGAATGTAAGGTTTCCTGCCCAGGTTTGCCACGTTTATGCATGCACGCCCACCATGCACCAATACACGATAAGTCTCGGTAAAAATATTTTTGAGGAGTTGCAAATATTCGGTTAATGATAAGTCTTCGTCATATTCTTTTGTGACGTTATAAGGTGGCGATGTCACCATGAGATGCAGAGAATTATCCGGTATCTCTTTCATGTTTTTGGAGCTGCCCAGAATGATTTTGTTTTCATACTCGGAAGGAAACGGATTATCAATACCGGATTGTGAACCATTTCCTCCATTGGGTAGTTCTGAATAAAGCTTCGAGTTGTAATACTGCGAAGCATCGTGATTGATACGCGTACTTGTACCAAAAGCGCTGGTTTTCGTTCCCTTTTTCATGGTTTATGCCCTCGACCACAATTCCAGCCAGCGTTCATAAGCGTCATATTGGACTTTCTCCCGATGCCAGAAAATGGGCATATTCATACTCCGGGGATGATTTGCTAGAATACCAAGGGCTTCTGCAGAAAGCTCGACACCGCGCGGGTTTGTGCCTGGTTTGGGTAGTCGGATATAACGCTGCCTCCCGATTTGATCCAAGACATCAACTTGGGCAGCCTAGGGGATTAGAAAAAATCCACCCTTTCCCTCCCAATTAATTTGAGCCAATAACATGTCACAGGTTGGTGAATAATCGAGACTAAACCTGAGAGCCTGTTCAGGGTCAACAGTCCAACTTATTTTGAGACCCCCTAATTTCCTGGCAGTTACCGTTTTGATCGAGACAGGCCTACCAACTAACCTGACGTCCACTTCTGATTTGGTTATGGGTAGGTCTGTCTCAACGTTTTCTCTGCCGAATTTGTAAATAAGCAGTGCTACCAGTATCCTTTCCCTCGCTGACCCTACTTCCATCCCGACTTTTCCGGCCCGCGAGTTCTCAAGTTCTGCAAGATAAAATAATTCAGGCAGCCGCGTCTGGATTTTGAGCACGAGGTTTTGGTCTGTGAACAAATCCGCAATATCCATGCCGGAATTATACCCTGCTGACCATCGCTCCAATGCGCATTGAGGCGATCTTATCATGCGTAAAAACGTGAGAACGTGGAAACGTGACAACGTGAAAGCAAGTAAGATATACCCGCCTTGGCACAAGACACCCCTCCCGAACAATCCATCGCCCGCCGCGCGGTGAGCGGCTCGCTTCTCAGCGTCGGGTCGTCCGCCATCACGCTCGTGCTGGGTGTGGCGCGCTCGATCATGATGGCGCGTTTCCTGTTCCCGGAAGCGGTCGGCGTTTCGGCGCTGGCGCTCGTGTACTACAACCTCGCCGCCGAACTTTCCCGCATCGGCATCCACAACGCGTTCATCCATCACAAGGATGCGGACGAGAAGGTGCGCGCCACCTATTTCACGCTCAATGCCGTGCTGACGGCCGCGAGTATGATTCTCCTGGCCGTGGCCGCGCCGTTCCTCGGGCGCTTTCATTCCGACATGACCGGGCTGGCCGCCGTGATCAACGCCTACCTGCTGGTCGGGTTTATCCGCATCTTCAACTCGACTCAGATGGGGATGCTCACCAAAGACCTCAGCTTCAAAAAGATTGCCATCGTGGATATTGCGAGTTCGATCTGCATGGGGGTGGTCGGCCCCTGGATGGCGTGGCAGGGCTACGGGGTCTGGGCGATTGTCGGGGAGATGGCGGCGGGGGTGATCTCGCGGGCCTTGTTCCTCTTCTGGGGCGGGGTGCACTGGCGGCCCCGGTTTGGCTGGGATCGGGAGAGTGTCCGCTGGTTTTACGATTATGGGATCAAGGTTTGGTGGGCCTCCAATTTCACCTATCTGCTCGACCGCTTTGACGATTTCTGGATCGGTACCGTGCTGGGAAAATCGCCGCTGGGCTATTATTCCAAGGCCTACGAATATGCCGGGTATCCGCGGCGGGTCGTCTCCACGCCCCTGCTCGATGTCTTTTACCCCACGTTTGCCCGGTTGCAGGATGACCGGCTGGGGCTGTCGCGGGCGTTCTTCCGCGTCACCAGCCTGATGGTGCGCTTTGGCTGCTGGTTCTCGCTGATTTTCGTGCTGACCGCCCCGGAATTTGTCCCGCTCCTTTTGGGGGCGCAGTGGCTCCCAATGGTCGGCGCGTTTCAGTTGATGATCATTTACACCCTGCTCAGCCCGCTTTCGGAAGCGGCGTCCAACCTCCTGCTCGCCGTCGGCCAGCCTGCCGCCGTGCTGCGCATCCGCTGGGTGCAATTGCTCCTCTTTATCCCGGCGGTCATCCTGCTGGCCTCCGCGGGCGGCATTGAAGGCGTGGCCCTCGCCGCGGACGGGATGATCCTGATTGGGACGGCCCTCTCCTTTGCCGCCACCCGCCGCGTCGTGGACTATTCCCTGCGGGCGATGTGGGGCTGGCCGATGATCGCCCTCGTCCTCGCGGGCGGGGCGACGCTGGCGCTTGGGCCGTTCTGGGACACGCTCCACCCCTGGCTTTCCCTCCTCGCCAAATCCGCCGTCATCAGCCTCATCTACGGGGCCGTGCTCCTCCTCTTCGAGCGCCGCCAGCTCCTCACCGGCTGGAAAATGGTGGTGGGGTTGATCAGGCCGGAACGTGAAAACGTCAAAACGTAAAAACGTGAAACTCCTTGTAGTTGGCCTCGACGGCGCCACCTTCGACCTCATCCACCCGCTCACCGCGCAGGGACGCCTGCCCAACCTGGCCGCCATGCTGCGCGACGGCGCATCCGCTCCCCTGCACTCCACCATCCCGCCCATCACCCCCGCCGCCTGGACCTCCTTCTTTACCGGTAAAAATCCTGGCCGCCACGGTATTTACGACTTCCAGAAATTTGACCGCGCCACGGCGCAATTCTCCCCCCTCCACACCGGCCTCCACCGCGAAAAAACGCTCTGGGACATCCTCGGCGAGGCCAAGCTCCAATCGATCATCTGGGACGTCCCCTTCACCTGGCCCGCCCGCCCGCTCAACGGCTGGATGCTCACCGGGTACGGCACCCCCGGGGGGCCGCGTTCCCGCCACCTTTACCCGCCCGATATGGCCGCCCTGATCCCCGCGCACTTCCACAGCCAGCTCCGCCCCGCCCTCCCGCTCGAAAATTTTGACCGCAGTCAACGCTTTATTGATGAATGGCGCTCCATCATGGCCGCCCGCCGGGAACTCTTCAACTGGCTCATCCGCGAGCGGCCCTGGGATTTGTTTATGCTCGTTTTTTCAATCACGGATAATATGGCCCACGTTTTCTGGACCTACGGGGACCCTGCCCATCCCAATTTCCTGCGCCCCGAAGCGCCCTCCTTCCGTCAAGCCCTCCACGACGCCTACGTCGCCTGCGACGAAATCCTCGGCGACCTGATCGCCGCCGCCGGGGAGGACGCCGTCACCCTCGTCATCTCCGACCACGGCTTTGGCAGCGTCCGCCCGCGGCAATACCTGCTCCAGCGCCTGCTTGCGGGCGGTTACGTCACCATGCAGGCGGGCCGCCGCTCCCTCAAAACCCGCCTCGCCGCGCTCGTCTCCCGCCTGTACCTGCGCTTCCCGTTCCTGCGCGAATGGGTCAAACGCCTCGCCCCCGCCTCCCGCCAGACCCTAGCCGCTTCGCTCAAAACGGCCGGCCTCCTCCCCGACCCCGCCAGCCTCGACCGCCAACGTTCGCGCGTCATCGTGGCCGAGTTCGGCCTCAGCCTGTGGCTCAACGAGAACGCCGTGCCCGCTGGCCAGCGCGCCGCCCTCCTGGCCGAACTGTCCGCCTTCCTCCTCGCTGACCTTGACCCCGTCACCGGCCAACCCTGCGTCCAGCGCGTCCACCTCGGCGCAGACATCTACCACGGCGACCACGCCTCCCAATGCCCCGACCTCGTCATCGAATACGCCAATTCCTTTAAATTTGACGCGCCCCCCTCGGGGGATAATCCTTTCACCGAGGGGGGGCATACCCCTGAGGGCATCCTGCTCGCCCGCGGGGAGGGGATTCAACCCGGTTCACAGGGGTTCCCCGCCTCGCTGGTTGACCTGGCCCCGACGATCCTCCACCTGCTCGGCCAGCCCATCCCGCCCGACATGGATGGCCGCGTGCTGGAGGAAATGTTCACGCGCGTATTTTTGGATGCACATCCCATCCAGCCGGGTACGGAACCCGCGCGAAAGGCGTCCGCTCCCCTCGATGAATCGTTTAGCCCCGAGGAGGAAGCTGGCGTGCTCGATCAACTCAGGAGGCTGGGGTATGTCTGATCAGGATGCCATCGGGCAGGCGTGGGCCGACAGTCTCGCGGGCCGCGCCTATGGCCCGGTCGAGGATGCTGCGTTCCTGGGGCGGTTTGCCCGTTCGCCATATATCAGCCGGATCCTGGACTATCCCTTTGCGGTGGGCGGCGCGCTCGTGCTGGAGCCGGGCTGCGGGAGCGGCAAGTTTGGCCTAGCGCTGGCCGGGCTGGGCGCGCGTGTGGTTGTGCTGGATTTCGTCCCCGAGGTGCTGGCGGATGTGCGGGCATCGGCCCGGAGGCTGGCGGCGGGGCTGGCCGGGTATACACTGGGGAGCCTGGAGCGCTTGCCGTTCCCGGACGGCTGTTTTGACCTGGTGCTGAATGAGGGCGTGGTGGAACACTGGCTCGATGACGCCGCACGCCTGGCTGTCCTGCAAGAGATGGCGCGCGTGGTGCGGCCCGGCGGTGTGATGGCCGTGCTCGTCCCGAATGGCGTCCACCCGTTAATCAGGAAGTGGGAGGAGCAACTGGACGGGTTCGTCCTTGCCCCGCCAATGACGCATTACAGCGGGGCGCGGTTGGGGCAGGAGTTGGCGCGGGCCGGGCTGGAAGACGTGCGGGTGGATGGCATTTATCCGTGGCGCAGTTGGGTGCGGCTGGGGGCTTGGCAGCGGCTTTACCCGCTGGCCGCCCTGCTCGACCGTCTGCCAATTCTGCCGCGCAGCCTGCGCATCCGCTGGGCGATTAATCTCATTGCCATTGGGAGAAAACCTTGAACCCGAGGGTCGTCTACTCGGTTGGCGTGCGCTTTCCCGGCGGGGGGATCGGCAATACCGCCTCCCATGCTGTGCGTGGGCTGGTGCGGCAGGGCCTGTTGAGCGGCCTGCTGTGCGGTTCTTTCCGCCCGTCGGACATTACGCCCGCAAATCTGCACGCCCTCGGGCTGCCCAGCCGTGCCCTGCGAAAAATGGCTGTCTACGACCCGTCCGGCTGGGTGGATCACGTTTACAACGTCCTCTACGATGCCTGGGCAGCTCGCCGCCTGCCGATGGGCGACATCTTTTGGGGCTGGAACAACTATTGCCTGCGCTCGCTGGCGCGTGCCAAAGCGCTCGGCATGCAGACCGTCGTCGAACGCGCTTCCTCGCACCCGCTCACCAACGACCGCCTCCTGCGCGAGGAATACGCCCGCTGGGGGCTGCGCTTCCGCCAGCCTGCGCCCACGCTCACCCGCGCCCTCGCCGAAATCCATCGCGCCGATCATGTCGCCATCCCCTCCGATTTTGTCCGGGACTCCTTCCTCGCCGAGGGGGACGCGGAAACCGAGGGGAAATCAGCTACCCCCCTGATCCAGACCCCCTTCGGGGTGGATGTGTCCCGTTTTCGCCCTGCCGAAAACTCGCAGGGTGAGCGCCCGTTCCGCGTACTTTTTGTCGGGCAACTGGGGATTCGCAAGGGCGTCCCCGACCTGCTGGAAGCCTGGCAGCGCCTCGGCTGGCGGGACGCCGAACTCTGGCTCGTCGGGCGGGTAAACGCCGATCTCAAAGCGATCCTGCCCCAATACGCCCACCTGCCCTCCGTGCATTTTCCCGGCCACATCCCCGACCTAGCGGAAACGTATCGCGCCGCCGATGTCTTTGCTTTCCCCTCGATTGAAGAGGGTAGCGCGCTCGTGACGTATGAGGCGCTGGCTTGCGGTCTGCCCGTCGTGACGACATATAACGCGGGTTCACTGGTGCGCGATGCCCTCGAAGGTTTCCTCATCCCCATCCGCGACCCGGACGCCCTCGCCGCCCGGCTGGAGGGCCTGCGCGCCGACCCGGCCCTCCGGCGGGAGATGGGCGCGGCGGCGCGCGCTCGGGCGGAGGCGTATACGTGGGAACACTATGGCGACGCCCTCGCCGAAAAACTGCGGAGCCTGGCCGGATGAAGTGCTCGGTCATCATCCCGACCCACAACCGTGCCGCCTCCCTGCGCAATTGCGTGAACTCTGTGGCCGCGCAGGTATTCCGCGATTTTGAGATCATCGTTGTGGATGACGCTTCCACGGATGATACAGCCGTGATGCTGGCCGCGGAATTCCCTGCGGTGAGAGTCCTCCGGCAGGAAACCAACCGCGGCCCCGCCGCCGCGCGCAACCGCGGGATTGACGCCGCCTCCGGCGAATTCATCGCCTTCACCGATGATGATTGCCTCGTCCCGGCGGGCTGGCTCCCAACCCTGCTGACCGCCTTTGATCGGCATCCTGGCGCGGCAGGTGCGGGCGGGTACCAGGCCCCCGCGGAGGAATTGGTGCGCACCAACCCGGTGGCGCGCGTTGAATACGACCAGCATTTCCGCCGCTGGGGGGCAGCGGCCTTGCAGGAAATTTGCGGCGGTTATGAGGTCCCCACCTTCGGAACGAACAACGCCATCTACCGCCGCGCCGTCCTGCTCGAACTCGGCGGGTTTGACGAGCGCTTCCCCGCCGCCGCTGGCGAGGACGCCGATCTCAATTACCGGGTCGCGCAGGCTGGCTGGCAACTCGTCTACCTCCCCTTTGGCGTCCAGCATGGCCGGGATTACACCCTTGCCGCCCAATGGCGCGCCTCGCTCCGCCGCGGGCAGGGGGCCTTCCTCTTTGAGGCCAAACACGTCCGCCCACCCTCCGCCGCTCGCCTGGCTTTGCGCCTTGTTAAACGTACCCTGCTCCTCTTCCCTGACCTCCTCCACATGCCGCCGCGCGTGGCCGCCCTCCACCTGCTCACCCGCCTGGGCGATTGGGCCGGGCAGGTGCAGGCCTGGCGCAGGGTGCGCCTATGATGGGTGAGATCGTCCTCTTCCGCGATCACCCCGCCGAGGGCTGGCCCAGCATGGAACGGTATGCCGACGGGCTGGAAATGGGCCTCCGGGAGGCCGCTCCCGAAATGAAAATCCGCGCCCTCACCCCCCCCGACCCCTGGCGGGTCCCACGGGGGTTGCTGCTCTCCAGGGTTTTCCGTTACCCATTATGGGCGCGCGGCCACCAGGGCAGAGCCAACCACGTCCTCGACCATTCCTACGGGCATCTCCTGTTTGGGCTGGCCCTCCGGCGGACCATTGTCACCATTCACGATCTCGCCCCGCTGTATTATCCGGGTGCGCGCTTTGGGCTGAGCAGCCTGCTCTGGCGGCTGGGACTGCGCGGCGCGCTTCGCGCCGCCCGCCTGCTCACCGACTCTGAATTCACCCGTCGCGCCGTCATCGCGCGATTTGGCGTCGCACCGGAACGTATTGTGACTGTGCCGCTGGCACATGCCTCGCACTTCCGCCCACTCCCGGCGGGCGCGCGCGCCCTCGCTGCGGGCCGGTTCAATCCTGGTGGCGCGCAACTCCTCCTCCATGCCGGAAGCCTCGCGCCGCGCAAAAATTTCGCCACCCTATTGCTCGCCCTCGCCCAACTCCATACCCGCGGGCTGCACCCCCTCCTGCTCCAGGCCGGGGGTTCGCCCTCAGGGATGCAGATTGCCCAAATTGAAAACCTCGGCTTGCAGGGACAGGTGCGCTTTTTGGGCAGTGTCCCCGATGGGGATTTGGCCGTGCTTTATAACTTGGCGGATGTGTTCGTGTTCCCATCCCTGTATGAAGGCTTTGGCCTGCCGCCGCTGGAAGCTATAGCTTGCGGCGCGCCCGTCGTGGCCGCCAACGCCGCCAGCCTCCCGGAAGTGCTCGGTGACGCCGGGATGTTATTGCCGCCCAATGACCCCGCCGCCTTTGCCGACGCCATCGCCGACATCCTGACCAGCCCGGCCCATGCGGAGCAATTGCGCCAAAAGGGATTCGCACACGCCGCCAAATTTTCCTGGCCCGAGACCGCCCGCCAGACCGCCCGCATTTACCGGGAACTGCTCGCATGAGAGCCACGCCCATCCTCTTCCTAGACCATGCCGCCGGGTTGGGCGGCGCGGAGATCGTCCTCCTTGACCTGCTAGCCCATCTGGACCCCAATCGCTGGGAGGTACACCTCGGCGGGACGCCCGGCCCAATGATCGAAACCGCGCGCGCCCGCGGGCTGGCTGCGCACCCGCTGGAATTCCACCGCCTGAGGGGGGCCGCGGCCCTGGGGGGCTGGCTTTGCGGGGCGCGGGAGATTGCCGGGCTGGCGCGTTCCCTCGGGGCGCACGCCATTTATGCGAATACCGTGCGAGCCGCGTTTTATGGCGCGCTGGCGGCCCGGCTCGCCCGGCTGCCCTTCATCTGGCACATGCACGATTTCTGGCTTTCGGAGAACGCGCCCAAGTACCGGGCGTTGGACACGCTGGGGAAATGGCTGCTCTGCCGGGCCGCGCGGCGCGTAATAGTGAATTCGAATGCTGTCCGCGAGACTTCCGAAGTCTTCAAGACTTCGGAAGTCTGCGTCGTGTATAACGGCCTCGACCCCGCCCGCTATGCCATTAAGCCGGACACGGCAGATTTCCGGGCGCGGTACCAACTGCCGGGGGACGCGCCCCTGGTGGGGGTGGCGGGGCGTCTGCGGCTCTGGAAGGGGCAGGATCGTTTCCTGCGGGCGATGGTGCGCGTAGCCGCGATTCGCCCGGAAGCCCGGTTCATCATCATCGGCGGCGATCCCTTTGGCGTGGATGACGGCTATGCCGCCAGCCTGCCCGCTCTGGCGGAGAGGCTCGGCCTCGCCGGGCGGGTCACGTTCACCGGACAGCTTGCCGACATTCGCCCGGCCCTCGCGGCGCTCGAGGTCTTCGTCCACCCCGGCGACGTGGAGCCGTTTGGGCTGGTCAATGCGGAAGCGATGGCGCTGGGCCGTCCGGTGGTGGCGTTTGCGCACGGCGCGCTGCCCGAAATCGTCGTGGATGGCGAAACCGGCGTGCTGGTCAGTCCGGGGGATGAGGCCGCCCTGGGGGACACGGTACTCGCCCTGTTGGCGGACCCCGCCCGGTGCGCGGCTTTTGGCGAAGCGGGCCGCCAAAGGGTACAGGAAAATTTTGGGATCGGGAACATGGTTGGTCAAGTTGAAAAAATTCTTGGTATCCTGGCTTAATGCCCCGCTGGTTCTCGTTTGCGGGCTGTTCCTGTTGTTCAACGCGCAACTGGTGTTGATGCGCGGGCTGGATTTGGGGAGTGATGGGGCGTTGTTGTTTTATCCGACGGAGTGGGCGCTGGCCCGTGCCCTGCATGCCGGGTCGCTCCCGTTCTGGGTGCCGGAGTTGGGGGGCGGGTATCCCCTGCTGGCGGACGGACTGTCTGGTGCGCTCTATCCGCCCAACCTGCTGGCGTTTGCCGCCCTGCCTGTGCCGCTGGCGCACAACCTGCTGGTGGTGGGGCACGGTTTGCTGGGTCTCGTTTTTATGGCGGCGTGGGGGCGGCGGCTGGGGCTGGGCACGGGGGCGGCGGCGCTGGCGGGCTGGGTGTTTGCGCTGACGACCCCGCTGATTGGACAGAATATGCCCATGCTTGAAGCGCTGGCGTGGACTCCGCTGGTTTTCCTGATCACGGAGAACGGGGTGCGGGAACGGTCCCCACGGGGGCTGTGGCCCCTGGGGGGGGTCGCGGCCCTCCAGTGGCTGGCGGGCTTCCCGCAGATCACGCTCTACGGTTTGCTGGCCGCCGGGGTTTATCTCGTTGGCCGCCTGTGGGTGGAACGGGTGGGCTGGCGGGTTGGCGGGCGGTTGTTGGCGGGCTGGTGCGCCGCCGTCTTTTTGGGGACAGCGCTGGCGGCGCCGCAGCTCCTGCCCACCTGGGAACTGGCGCAGGCCTCGGTGCGGGCGGGGGGCAATGCGGGCAGTCTGGCGGGGGAGCGTTCGCTGTTCCCGGCGGCGCTCGTGACGTATGTGGTCCCGTCGCTGGGGGAATTTTTCAGCGGGTCTGGTTTGGGCGAGGGATTTTTTGTCGGGGCGCTCCCGTTCGTGCTGGCGCTCGCCGTGATATTTTCAGGCGAACGGCGCACATTCGCCCTGCCGCTGGCCGGGATGATCGGGGTCATGGCGGCGCTGGCATTTGGCCGGTTCAGCCCGCTCTTCCCGTTGGTGAGCCACGTTCCGGGGCTGGCATCGTTCCGGGTGGCGGCGCGCTTTATGATCCCGGCCCAGCTTGGGCTGGCAACGCTGTTTGGCTTTGGGTGGGAGGCGTTGAACGGCGCGCCAGCCCCGCGGCTGGAGAAATGGCTCGTGCGCTTCCTGCGCTTCACCGTCCTGATTTTGATGGGGGTCACGCTCGCCGGGTATCCGCTCCTGCGCGCCCTCCAGCCTCAGCTGATCGGGCTGGGTGAACAGTTCGTGGCGCGCTATATTTTGGGGGATGCCAACCACTTGCAGAGCGCGGCGTATTACACCGTTAAAATTGCCGCACTGTATGCCCTCCTGTTGGATGCCCTGCGCTTTTCGCATCCCGGCATTTGGGCCACATTGGGCGCGGCCCTGCTGGGCTGGGCGGCATGGCGTTACCAGCCGGCCCGCGCCGGGAAAATTTGGGCGGGATTGATCCTCATCGAGTTGCTCATCTCCCAGGGGGGCATGCGGGGGGTGGACCCCCTCGGGTGGGTGACTGACCCTCCGGAAACGGCGGCCCTCGTGAAGGGGTCCGTTCCCGCGGGGTTATGCCGCGCCTTTTGGCTGGTGGACGAGCAGGGAGTCACGTTCGCCCCGGAAGATTTAGCCCTGCTCCCCGCCAATTTCGCCATGATCCACGGGGTTGCTTCCACGGGGATTTACAGCCCGTTGGCCCCCGCGGCTTATCACCGGCTGTTGGAGCCGCTCGGCACGGTCAACCTGGCGTTTGGCCTGCGCGCCATTGACCCGGAGGCCGTCGTGGCAAACCGCGCCCTGCTTGACCTGCTCAACGTGTGCACCCTGCTCAGCCGCCAGCCGCTCACCGGGTTCCCGCTGGCAGGCGAGGCCGCGGGCGTTTTTGTTTATCAAAACGACACTGCCCTGCCGCGCGCTTTTGCCGTGGCGCAGGTGGAGGTCGTCCCGTCCACGGAGGCCGCGCTCGCCTGGCTGGCCGCCAACCCGGAAAAATTGCGCGATACGGTGGTGGTCGAAGCGCCGCCGCCCGCCCCGCTGGCCCGCGCCGCCGAGGCCGAAATCACCGTGATCAGCTACACGCCCACCCGCGTCCAAATCGAAATTGCCGCGCCGGGCAGCGTCCTGCTCGTCTTCACAGATTCCTTCGCCCCTGGCTGGCGCGCCGCGCTCGATGCGGCCCCGGCCCCCCTGCACCGGGTGGACGCGGTTTTCCGGGGTGTATACATCCCGGCGGGGGAGCATCTTGTCACCTTCGAATACCAGCCGCGGGCGTATTGGCTGGGGTTGGGTGTTGCGGCGGGGGCGTTGATGGGGTTGTTTGTCTGGATGAAACTATCAAGGTTTTCGCTCGGAGGACGGATATAGTTGAAGGACACACCAAGCGAAAGCCCTATCCATGGAGAAAAACGTGAAATACATCCTTGATGCCCGAACCGCCACTCCCCATTTCCCGGGGATTGGCCGCTACGTGGAGAACCTGGCCGCCGGGATGGTTCCCCTTTTACGGGGGGACGAGACCCTTGAGATTTTGCGGCCCTCGCTGGCTGGTGTTTCCCCATTTGGTCTGGCCCAGCAATGGCGCGTGCCGCCCATGCTGCGCGGCGCCGCGGTGTATCACAGCCCGTATTACCTGATGCCCTACCGTCCCGGCGTCCCCACCGTGCTCACCGTCTATGACCTGATCCCGCAATTGTTCCCGGAGGGGGTGTCGGCACGGGCGCGGTTGTGGTTCCAGTTGGCGATGCAGCTGGCCCTGCGCGCCGCCGATCACGTGATCTGCATCTCGGAGGCGACACGCCGCGACTTGCTGGCGCATTACCGCGTTGACCCGGCGCGGGTGAGCGCCATCCCGCTGGCCCCTGCCGCGCAATTCCGGCCGCAAAGCGTGGAGGAGCAACAGCGCGTGTGCGCCAAATTTGGGCTGGACGGGAGATTCGTGTTGTACGTCGGGATCAACAAGCCGCACAAAAATCTCGTCCGGCTGGTGGAGGCCTGGGCGCAATTGCGGGCGGATGCCGTGCTGGTCATCGGCGGGGCATGGGACGCGCGTTACCCGCAAGTGAAAGCCCGCGTGGCAGAACTGGGGCTGGGGGAACGCGTGCGCTTTATCGGGCGCGTGGATGATGCGGATTTGCCGGGGCTGTATTCGGCTTGTCATCTCTTCGTCTTCCCCAGCTTGTATGAAGGGTTTGGCCTGCCCGTGGTGGAAGCGCTGGCCTGCGGGGCGGCGGTGGCCTGCGCCCATACATCCAGCCTGCCGGAAGTGGGCGGGGAGGCGGTGGCCTATTTTGACCCGGAGGATGTGGGGGGGATGGCGGAGGTGCTACAGAGGGGAATGGAGAATAGGGATTGGAGACTTGCCCTGAGCGAAGTCGAAGGGTTGGAGATTGGGAGATTGGGTATTGAACGGGCGGCGCAGTTCTCGTGGGAGCGGACGGCGAGGGAGACGCTGGCGGTGTATCGGCGTGAAACGTGAAACGTGATGCGGTTGGGGACGGATGACGATGGAATGGCGACTACGGACGAACGACTACGGACTAACGACGAATGAAGGGCAGGTACAGCCGGAAGCCAAACTCATAAGCTCCCATATCACACGTGACCCCTGCAACCGCGAGGCAGTTATGGTACAACTTCGCCTTGGGCGGCTACGCGAACGTCCGGCATATAACCGGGCATCCCTCCTTCCCCGGAAATTGTTCTTGTAAATACAAAGGTTTCGCCGGGTGCCAGGTAATCCGTAACTGGGGTTATAAGATATGCAGATACTTGGGTTAACGTCCATGCCAATCCAACCACGTTTAATATTGGCTCGGAATTATCATTCCTAATAGTAGTAACCGCTACTACATCCATTGGGTCGACATAAACTTCAATATCTATGACCGTTGCACTGGCATAGGTTTTATTACTTGACGACTGCCAACTTGTGATTTCGGTTGTAAAGTAAGCAACCTGACTTACACTGGCGAGTGTGTAAATCTCAAAGGGATTTGGTTCTCCGGGAAGTGTGGCTACAAATTCGGTTAAGCCTGATCCAACGCCAATGAGTTCATCAAGATTATTATAGGCTTTCACATTCACGGTAACACTGAAAACAGGCGTGGAGCCGGAAACTCTGACTTCACCATTGACACGAAGATTTCCGCCAAATGTGCTGCTTATTTGTACTTCCGAAATATAGACCGGGGGAGCAGCGGAGATGATGGGAAGATAAAGGGTTGAGGTGGTTTCTGCGTTGACGGTTGCCCGCACTAATGCGACAGCCGAGAATGTGGCAAAAAGAACCAAAGTAGTCAAAAATATTTTTCGAGTTTTCATCAAGCACCTCCCCGAGCACTGCTCATTGATCAATAAATCAAGAGCAAATACCCGGCAATACAATGGGACGACCCAGCCATATCCCCGGCCCCCACCCGGCCTCCCCCAAATTCGGCATGTGGCTTGGGCAGGTAACACCCGGTTCTTGGCCGAATTTGGGGGAGGTGCCCGGAGGGCGGAGGGGGCCGTGTCAGCGTATGATGATCGGCAGGTACAGCCGGAAGCCAAACTCATAAGCCCCCATATCACAGGTGACGCCCTGCGGGCGCGGCATCCCGCGCTGGTCAAAGGGGACGGGGTTGCCATCCGGGTCGGTGCAGTTGCCCGCATCTATCGCCGGGCTGCCGGCCAGCAGGGCGTGCGTGAGCGTTGTGCCGCCATTATTGGCAAGCGGGCCGAGCAGGGGATCCATGCCAAAGAGGTCGGAAGGCAGGAGCGTGATGGCGCAGCCGGAAAGATCCTTGATCAAGTTATAGCCGTTGGAAACCAGCGCGCCGCCGCAGTCGGGGGCTTCGCCAGTCCCGTCAATATTATTGGCGATGATCGTGTCTTGAATCAGAAGCGAGCCATCGCTGAAAATGCCGCCGCCGTCACCCCAGCCAATGCCATTAGCATCGGCAATATTATTTACCACCGTGGAATGGGAAATAGATGCGGGCAGCGTGGAAACAGAATGGATTCCGCCACCCGATTTACTGATGATATTTCCGCTTATGGTGCTATTGAGTACCATCAACTTACCCATGTTGTAAATCGCCCCTCCTTCGTCTGCATAATTCCCAAAAAATGTGGAATCGAGGATGGTCGTGTCGCCAGCCGAGTAAATCGCACCCCCCTGGCTGGCAATGTTGTGTTCAAAATAACAGGTATCCACGAGCAAGCTTCCCTCAGCATGTACATAGATACCCCCACCGCGCGTCGCCGAATTATCTTGAATTATGCAATCACTTAGGAGAAGGTTTTCCCGAACATAGATACCATCGCCCTCGGTACCACCGCCATTTTCGATGGTTATGTTGGTGATCGTGACGGCAATTTGGGCGGAGGGGTTGATTAGGTAGAACTGTCCGCCTATAACATCCACGACTGTGCTCGTCATCGCCTCACCATTAATAGTCAAAGTATCTGTTATTACCAAATAGAACAGGCTGCTGATGTAATTTCCATTTGGGAGATTCACCCAATTGGGCCCATTCAAGATATTGGACTCTTCAATGGCTGCGCGCAAAGAACATTTTCCGGAAGCATCCTGGCATCTACCATTGCCGGGGATGGCATCATGGGTGTCGTTCGTCGTGTCCACGGTAAAAGCTTCCGTAGGTTGTGTAGCCGACGAAACAGTGGCAACAAAACCGGTCAACCAGAGTAAGCTCAGGATGATTGGGATGAAAAGCAGTCCCCAGATTTTTTGCCTTTTGCGACTCATGACCCAGACTCCTTCATCCAAAGCAAAATGGACAATATTCCGTTTCCGTAACGCCTTGAACTTATCTTTATTGATTAATGAATCAGGAACAAGCTTTCGCTAAAACGATGGGTCTCCCCAGAAAGACCAGTCGAGTATTCGTACCATCATGGGCCCTGGCAAGATTGATGGTCAGGGATCGAAGGTCAGTGGAATAACAAACCACCGGATAAACCATTGCCGAGTACACAAACTGGCTTCTTGTACCGCCAGGAGTTGGATATTGGGTGTTTAGAACAGTAAAATCATACGAGTCCGCGGTATCCGACATCCACATCATTCCGAGGGTCACTGGAGGCCCCACTGCCACTGGCGTGGTTATCGTAAATCGAACGTTGTCATTGTTTATAAGTTTTGCGGCCTTAATCACAGGGAAGTAAATGGTACTCCAACCTGCTGGCAGGATAACATTGGCTGTGAGTGAGATGCTATTGCCTGGACCACCAGCAGATCCCTGTGCATTGGTTGAGACCCAACCTGCATTCAAGCCAATCAGTCCCGGAGGCGGAGCGGTTACCACATCAATCGGATCCACACCGACTGCCGACCAGACTGCATAGCAGGCACCAAACGGCGTAACGCGCCAATTCTTAAGCACAGAATCTGGTTGCCAATCTATTCTTTCGAAAGTTGTGAAAGACCCTTCGTAAACCGTTAAGCTTGGTGGTGGAGGATTAGGCGATCCCAGCATAGTATCAATACATTCCATGTTGTTCCAGACTTTCTTGGTTTGGTCATCGGCATCATAGTAATACTGATTTCGATGGGATGTAATCATCTGGTTTTGTTTTGTATAAGGAGGCACCGTTGGATTATGAATGGCGGCGTAAACGGCGTGGCCGCCCTCTTCGGTGGTAGGATTTTCCAGCTTACATTCTGTGGGTGCCAACCGGGTAATCCAGCAAAGAATACTGTTCCACCAGGACAATCCATCCAGCATGTTATTGAACCAACCGGCATAACGCTTTTTTATGTCGTTCTCGTTGTTGAAATCCAAACCAAATTCGCTCAACACAATATCCATAGGTATTAGGGGCTGGTTTGGGCCTGGCGGCCCGATATATGTATCGCGATACCACTCTGCGGCTTCCCGAATGATGCTGGCATCATTTGCCACTGTCTGCAAAGGACTGGCTAAGGTTGCCTGGGGATTTCCTGTGTAATGATGGATGTGCAGCGCTTTCATCTGCCCTGGCGTTATGGAAGTTGTCAGAGAACACCCGGGCAATGCATAGCCAGGCGCAGGGGTTTTATGCACTGTATCAAAAAAAAGTTGCCAGTAGTCGTCATTGATGCTGGCTGGATCAGGAATGCCCAAGCGTTCTCGTGCGGCAGCAGGCGGGAGGATAATGTGCCCTCGATCAAAGGCATCATTGTCATTAAAGTGCCACAAGGTCAAGTAAAGATAAGCGAGTGCATTGGCCCTGATCCGGCGATGACCGATATTGGGACTGGGGGGCCAAGGATTATTTTCGCCCTCACCACAACCATAAGTTGCGGAACTACTCTGGGGTTCCCAATAGTTATTATCGGGGTTTGTAACACACGCCCAAGCTGGATCAAGCAGCCAATCCCGTGCATCCCAACAATTATCGGTGGAGCAGGGTGGATTTGGCACGGGCAAAATTGCTCGTAACCGGCTGGCAATTTCCGGCTCGTTGAGCACATAATATAGCTGGTTGAAATAGTTGGCGCGATGATATTGGTAGGTTTTGTTTGGCGATCCGGCGGCAGTCAGGTTTTTGCGCGCGAAGACAGAGTCGTGCGCAGAAATTTCGCGCAGGGTTGTATTTTGGCTGAACTCGGCGTCCTCATCAAAACACCATTCGGCGGCAGCCCGGTCAGGGCCTTGAGCCCACTGCTTGCTATGTAAGAGCTGTTGCTGGTAAATCAGGATGTTAGTTGGTAAGCGCAATACATTATTCGCAAACTCTGACGCTTTTGGCGCGCGCGAGTTTGAAATACCTAACCGGTTCTTCCAGGGGATAGTTCCAAGCGGCATGATGAACTCCTTCTTAAACGGGATTGCCCGCCTAATTCGTAGTGTCTGTATCCAGGTCAGAATAAATGAAATTGGTGTTCGCCAAATGCTCGCCCACCTGCACACACCGGTAAATGCTGGCCCCGTTATCCGTCACCCAGGCCGTCCCGCTGCACCCGCCATAATGCCAGTACCCGGCGTTTGGGTCTTCGGCGTGCGGCGGCCAGCCGACTTCCACAAAATCCTCGGGCTGGATTTTGGGTGAGTTGGGGCGCGGCAAAGTCCAATCGCTCCCAATGCTCGGGCGGATAATCTCCGGCGGAGCCGTGGACTGGTCTTTTGGGCTGACCGGGTCTTCATACGGCAAGTAGCGCACATCATAACAGTTGCTGGATACTACCAGCAAATCCACAAGGCTCCAGCCAATCACCGTTTGTATCGAAGTCAGGATGGAGGCCGACAGGTCAACGGTGAATGCGAGGTCTGCGCCAAAGCGGAGGCTCTCCGATTTCACCTGCTGCAACACCCACCCGACCAACTTGTCCTGCATGGATGGAAACAGGACGGCGGACAGGCTGGCATCAAAGGCAAAGTTGCTGGCGGTCAGCGCGGCCAGCGTTTCCAGATACATCGGGTCATTCACTGCAATCTTGAGCGCCGCTTCAATCTCTTCATCGGTGGGGACGGTCACAATCGGGTTGAGCAGGAGGCGTTGCGAAAACACGGGCAACAGGGCCGCCGCGCCCGCAAACACCCCGCCCACTTGTAGGAATTCGCGCCGAGAAAGCGCAGCTTTGGGTTTTACATTCGGTTCGGGGTATTCACCATCATTGGAGGGGGTCATGGTTTCTCCCTGGCCATTCGCCTGATACTGTTTTGAAGAATTACTTCGATGACAGGATGTTACCCCCTCCCCGCCTTCCCCGCCATAGGTATTAATACCGTACCCCCTACGGTATTAATACCGTAGCCAGCCCTTTTCTTTTGCACACATACACGCCTCGGCGCGGTTTTGTGCGTGGAGTTTCTTCAATATCCGCCCCATCTGGGCATCCACCGTACGCTTGCTGATGCCCAGAAGAACCGCAATCTGCTGGTTCGTTTTTCCTTGCGCCACCAGCCGGAGCATCGCCGCCTGCCGGGGGGTCAAACCTTTTTCTTCTGCTGCATTTTTCAAGACCATCTGCATGATGCAGGCGCTAAACCAGCTCCCTCCCCCGGCCACCGCCCGTACGGCTTCCGCCATCTTCCCTGAACCCTCGCCGCCCCCTTTTACAAAATACCCGTCCGCGCCAGCGCACACCATCCGCTGCACCGTCTCTACATCATCGGACGCGCTAAAGACGAGCACGCTCGGGCGGACGGCCTGCCCCATCATTTTCATCAACAACGCCTCGCCGTCCATATCCGGCAGCTTGACATCCAGGATGACCACATCCGGCGAATCTGGCAGGAGCACCAGCGCTTTCTGCCCGCTGCGAGCGATCCCTGCCACCTCAAAATCCCCAATCCCGGCCAGGTATTCCCCCAAGCCGGAAGCAGTAAACTCATCATCTTCCACAATCAGGATGCGCACCATCTTCCACCTCCGCCCTGTCGGGCAATCCACTTGCGTAGTGGCGATTATACCCCGCCCCTTAACCGGCCAGCCTGCCGCGCCAAATTCAAACCCCTAACCCGAACCCAGCCTTATCCGGTGATAAAATCCCCCCGCTCCTCATCCTCCAACCTGCCAACGTTTCAACGTTCCAACGTGTAAACGCCCGGATGCCCATGCAAACCAAACTCTCCCGTTACACCGAAGCCCTCATGGAAGCCGTCTGGCTGGCGGCGCTGATCGTCGTCCCCGTCTTCTTCAACGTCTACTCCAGCCGCATCTTTGAGCCGGACAAGATCGCCCTCATGCGCACGCTCACCCTGCTGGGGCTGGGCGCGTGGGTCGTGCGCTTGTTTGAACAGGGGCGCGTTGAGTGGGGCGAACACCGGGAGGCCGGGGAGAACTGGTTCAGGGCATTGCTCCGCATCCCGCTCATGCCCGCCGTACTCTCGCTCGTTGCGGCCTACCTGATCGCCACCGTCTTCTCGGTGACGCCGCGCATCAGCTTTTGGGGGTCGTACCAGCGCCTGCAGGGGACGTACACCCTGCTCTCCTACCTCATGGTCTTTGGCATGGTCGCCGCCACCCTGCGGCGGCGGGAGCAGGTGGACCGGCTGATCACCACGGTCATCCTCGCCAGCCTGCCGGTCGGGTTGTACGGGATCATCCAGAAATTTGGGATTGACCCCGTCCCGTGGGGCGGCGACACCACCGGGCGTGTGGCCGCCAACATGGGCAACGCTATCTTCGTCGCCGCCTACCTGATCCTGCCGTTCCCGCTCACCATCGGGCGCATCGTGGACGCCTTCTCCAACATCCTGGGCGAAGAGGAAACCCACCTCACGGCGCAGGTGGCGCGCGGCACCGTCTACGTCTTTGCCGCCGCCATCCAGTTGATCACGATCTATTTCAGCCTCAGCCGCGGCCCCATCCTCGGCCTGCTGGCGGGCACGTTCTTCATGTTCATCCTGCTCTCCCTGTACTGGGGCAAACGCTGGCTCACCCTCTCCACCGTGGTCGTGGCCGCCGCCCTGGGTGTGTTCCTCGTCGTCCTCAGCCTTCCCAATGGCCCGCTCCAGGCCCTGCGTTCCAACGACAATATTGGCCGCCTCGGCAACATCTTTGAAACCGAGGGCGGCACGGGCCGGGTGCGCGTCCTGATCTGGGAGGGCGCAGCCAAACTCACCAGCCCGCATCCCCCCATCTCCTTCCCCGATGGCAGTCCCGACCCCGTCAATTTCCTGCGCCCCCTGATCGGCTATGGCCCCGAGAGTATGTACGTGGCCTACAACCCCTTCTACCCGCCCGAACTCGCCAACATCGAATCCCGCAACGCCTCCCCCGACCGCTCGCATAACGAGACTTGGGATGCCCTCGTGATCACCGGCCTGCTTGGCCTGCTGGCCGAACAGGCCGTTTTCCTCTCCGTGTTTTATTACGGCCTCAAGTGGCTGGGTCTCGTCACCAGCAAACGCCAGCGCGGCCTGTTCTTTGGGCTGATCCTCTCCGGCGGCGTCCTGAGCGCGGCGGCCTTTGCCATCCGGGCGGGCATCGGCTTTTTGGGGGTCGGCCTGCCCTTTGGAATGCTGCTGGGCCTGCTGGCCTACCTCACCCTCGTCTCCGTCTTCACCCGCTACCAAACGCCGCAGACCGAAGGCGAGCGCGCCCGCGCCCTGACGCTGATGATGTTCCTCGGGGCGATCATTTCGCACTATGTGGAAATCCATTTCGGGATCGCCATTGCGGCGTCAAGGCTTTATTTTTGGACTTTTGCCGGGGTGCTGCTCGCGGTGGGCTACGTGATGACCCGCCAGGGCGTGTATGGCGCACAGGCGCAAGCGCGGCTCACCGGGGGCGTACTCCCTGAGGGGGATACCGCGCCCCCCAGCGAACCCGCGCCCAACCCCAAAAAATCCCGCAAGGGGACGCGCCGTTCCCCGGGGGAGATCAACTCCCCGGAGAAACACCAGGCTTGGTCGGGCGGGCTGATTGCCGGGATCATCCTGGCGGCGCTGACTTTCAACTATATCGGCAATTCCGCCCGCATTACGCAGATCGGCAAAATTATCTGGGGTTCGCTAACGTCCCTGCCCAACAAAGGGGTCGCCGTGTCCTATGGCATCCTCGCCATTTTCCTGACCTCCCTGCTGGCCGCCAGCGTGGTTTTTACCGCCGAGTGGAGCGGGCGCGGCAAACAAGGCTGGCGGCGCATGGCGCTGATGGTGGCGGGCGTCGGGCTGGTGACGTGGCTGGTCTATTCCTTCATGCAGGCGAACGGGCTGGTCGGTGTCATCCAGGCTTCCGTCCCCGTGGAGGGCGCGACGGGAACGGATATGATCCTGCGCCAGGCCGTTAAACTGGAGGGGCTGATCACGGAGTTTTATGCGGTGGTGGCGGCGCTGGTGTTCTGGCTGGCCTGGCACTTGATGGGGGTGGCTGGCGCGGCGGGGCGGGACAGCCAGACGACTGGGCGCGGGGCGCTGGCGGCATTGGGCGTGTTCCTCGTCGTGGCGATTTTCTCCTGGCAGGCCAACCTGCGCGTTATCCATGCCGATATTGCCTTCAAGATGGGCGACCCGTTTGCCCGCGGTTCCGACACAAATAACTGGCGGGCGGCCGTCCTCCTCTACCAGCGGGCGAACAACTATGCGCCTTCCGAAGACCATTATTACCTTTTCCTGGGGCGGGGCTACCTGGAACTGGCGCGCCTCGTCCAGGGGCAGAACCCGTCCGAGACGGCGCAACTGATGGCCGACGCCGAGCGTGACCTGAAGCGCGCCCAGACCATCAACCCGCTGAACACCGACCATACCGCCAACCTGGCGCGGCTCTACCGCTTTTGGAGCGCCACCACCCCCACTGCCGACGAGAGCCGCGCGCTCATCCTCCGGGCCTCCGAATATTATGCCAGCGCCGTACTGCTCAGCCCGCAAAACGCCGTTATCTGGAACGAATGGGGGTCGCTCTACATGCAGTTGGGCGAGACTGATCTGGCGCTGGAAAAACTGGCGCACTCGCTGGAGATCGACCCGTTTTACAACGAGACCTATGCCCTGCTGGGGGACTTTTACGTCAGGCAGGCGCGCCAAGCGGTGGATGAGGCCAGCAAGGCCGCGGCCATCGAGCAGGCCGTCGGCTATTTTACCGGGGCGCTCTCCCGCACCAGCGATGATGATACCGGGGGCCGCTATTTTTACCTGACCGCCATTGCCAGCGCTTATACGGAGATCAATAAGCTCAATGAGGCCATCGTCATTTATCAACAGGCGCTCGCCTATGCCAACAGCGACCAGCTCTGGCGGGTGGAAGATACACTGGCAAAAATTTTCCTGCAATTGGGCGGATATGAAAATGCCCTCAAATATGCCAATTACTCGCTCAACGACGCCCCCGAAGAGCAAAAAGCCGCGCAGCAGCAGTTGATCACTTATATCGAGAGCCAGCAAGGTACACCCGCTCCCTGAGGTGTCATCCGAAAAATAAAATTCTTCGCGTCGAGTGGAGGCGGAAGAGCGCTCGAAGAACGCCGGTTCCGACGCACTCGAAACGCCGTCCTTCGACTACGCCCGACCAAAACAGGTCGGGCTCCGCTCAGGATGAATATGCTTCTGTATGAAGCCCTTCAGCATAAAGCCTATCTCGCTGAGCGGAGTGAGGACATGCTCCACGTCCGAACGCAGTTGAAGCGCGCTATTGGAAGCGAAAGCCGTGAATCAAGCGGCCAGCGTTGTACCTGAGTCACCCTGATCCACCCCCACATGCCGTTTGCCCCCCTTGGTATCTCCTTCGCCCTCAGCCTGATCCTGATCCCCGTCGTCCGGCGGGCGGGCCTGCGGCTGGGACTGGTTTCACAGCCGCGGCATGACCGCTGGCATCGCGGCGTGATCCCCCTGCTCGGCGGGGTCGGCGTCTTCGGGGCGTTTGCCGCCGCCATCCTGCTCACCCAGCCGGAGATCATCCGCACGCACGGGGGACTCCTCGCCGGCGCGGCAATTATGTTCCTCGTCGGCCTCTACGATGATGTGCGCCCGCTCTCCCCGCCCGTCAAATTCACGGCACAGATCCTGGCTGCGGCGGTCGTCGTGTTTTCCGGGTACCGTACCGGCTTCTTCGACAGCGAGCTTCCCAATATCCTGATCACGATCATCTGGCTGGTGGGCATCACCAACGCCATCAACCTGCTCGACAATATGGACGGGCTGGCCGGGGGCATCTCCCTCATCGCCGCCTCCTTCCTCGCGTATTTCTTCCGGCTCAACGCCGCCGAGCAACCGTTGCTCGTGATTGCCCTCTCGTTGGCGGGCGGACTCCTGGGCTTCCTCATCTTCAACTTCCCGCCCGCCAAAATATTCATGGGGGATAACGGCAGTCTCTTCTTCGGATTCACCCTCGCCTCGCTCGCCATCGCCCGCACCCCGCAAGCCTCCAACGTCTTTGCCGTCATGAGCGTCCCGACCTTGCTCTTCATCCTCCCCATCCTGGATACCGCCTTCGTCACCTTCACCCGCCTCCTGCGCGGCCAATCCCCGGCGCAGGGCGGGCGCGACCACACCTCGCACCGCCTCGTCGCCTTTGGCCTCTCCGAGCGCCAGACCGTCCTCGTACTCTATGGCCTCGCCATCATTTCCGGCGTGGCCGGTGCGCTGATCGAGTCGGTGGATTACACCCTCAGCCTCGTCCTGATCCCCGTCCTCGTTGTCACCTTCGCCCTGCTCGCCGCCTACCTCAGCCGCCTCAAGGTGGTGGACTCGCCGCCCGCCGAAGGCGCTTTTGCCACCTTCTTAAGCCAGCTAACCTATCGCCGCCGCCTGCTGGAAATTGCGCTCGACTTCTTCCTCATCAGCATCGCCTATTACCTCGCCTGGTGGACGCGCCACGGTTTTTTACTGGCCCCCGCTGCGATCAATGGCCTCGTCCAAACCCTGCCCGTCGCGCTGGCCTGCGCCTACACCGCCTTCTTCCTGCTCGGCATCTACCAGGGCGTCTGGCGCTATACCGGCTTCACCGATATTTTTCGCTTTGCACGGGGGGTGTTTGTTGCCGCCGGGTTCTTCAGCCTGGCTGTCTGGCTGCTCCTGCCCGCGCAATTCTCCCTCGGCGCCAGTTTCCTGTTTGCGGTCTTCCTCTTTTTTGCGCTCACCGCTTCCCGCAGCTCCTTCAAACTCCTCGATCAGCTTTTCCGGCGGCAAGCCCCCGCCGCCGCGGACAGCCAGAACGTCGTCATCTACGATGCCGGCGATGCGGGGGAACTGACCCTGCGCTGGGTCGAGCAAAACCCGCAACTGGGCTACCGCGTCGTTGGTTTTTTGGATGATGACCCCCTTGCGTGGGGGCGGACGATCCACGGGATCGAGGTGCTTGGCGGGCCACTGGGGATCGCATCCATCTCGCGGGGGGCCGCGATCCACGGGGTCATCCTCGTCCCCGGAAAGGAGTCTGTTCCCCATTTTGCCCCGCTGGCAGCCTTCTGTCAGCAACATGGCATCTGGCTCCGGGTCGTTCGCATTCAATTTGAACTCATCGAAACCAGGTGACAGTCACTGGCAACCGAAGGTTGCACGAAGTGACTGTCACCTTAAAAAAACAGGGCCTCCCAAACGGGAGGCCCTGAACTATTTTGGGGAGGATTCCCCGAATCCAACGCTTAGTTGGGTTGGATCACTTGCGTCCGTAGCACAGACCGGCAGAACCAGCAGAGCACAGCGGGGCGTCTACCGTGGTGCTGTCGCCAGCCACGGTGGAGTACCCGTCGAGAGTCAGCCGTACCGGTGCGCCATTCAGCGCCGGGTCAATCCCGAGTACGTTGATGACGATGTGCGTGCCGGGGAAGCCGATGCTGGCAAACGTCAGCGGATTCGCGAGGCCGCAGGAAACCGAGGCCAGGTAGCTGGCCGCAGTCTCTGAGGCGGTGTTGGAGCCGATGAAGAAGCCGCTGACGCCAGTGGTATCGGGCGTCGCGATTTCCACCACCAGCCAGTCACCCGCCGCGACGCTCCCCGTTACTGGGAAGCTGACGACGGTACCGGAAGCGCCGGTACCGACCGACTGGGTAGCGGTCCCGATCAGGGTCAGGTTGGCATAGGTGAAGGTGACACCGTTCCAACTGTATAGGTTGACCGTGACGTTGAGCGCGGCCAGGTTCACCTGTTCCACGCCAAACTCAATATCGGTGACATCCAGCCCGGAAGTGAGGCTGAAAGCATCGAGATCAAAGTGGCGCAGGTACTGGTTGTCCGTGGTCGTGGTACCGCCGTCGCCGGAGCAAGCCACCGAGTTTCCGGGGGTGATCGTCTGGCTGGAGGAGTGGGTGATGGTGACCGGGGTACCGGTGCTTGAGACGTTGAGCGTGAGGGGGACGACCACCAGGCCTTCATCGGGATCGTTGCTGTTCACACACAGGTTGCCCGTGTAGGAGCCATTGGTGAGACCAGTGGAGTCGAAGGTGACATCCACTTGATCACTGTTGCCCGGCAGGGTCGTGCCACTGGTCGGGTCAACGCTGGCCCACGGGATGTCATTCGCCGCGGAGCACAGGCTTACGCTGGCCGCGAGCGAGATATCGTCGTAGTACACGGCGCTGGCGCCATTGGCATACAGGTCAACTGCCTGGATTTCGAGCTGGCCGCCGCCTGCCTGTTCTTCCGTCCACGTGCCGCTGTAGAGCAGGGTGCCGTTGTAGTAGAGGAATTGCAGGTTGTTGTCCAGGTCAATTTCCACGCGGATTTCAACCCATTGGTCTTCCAGATAGGGCATTGAGCCGCCGGAGACACCGTCGTTGGTGACCAATCCGGTTCCGCTGTTGAAGTTCAACTGCACCGACCAGTTGTATGGGCCGCCGTCGTTGTACTCGTTTAGCAGGAGATAGTAGGTCGTGCCGCTGAAGGTGCTGGGGATGTATTGCCAGGCGGTGTAGGACCATGCACCGGACGTATAACCCGCATACTCGTGGACGAGGTCGGAGGTGGTCATGATCTCCACGGAGTGCGGGCTGCTGAGGGATTGGTCATCCCTCACGAAGCCGGTTGCACCCGGGGTGTTGTCCCAGCCCTTCCAGCCGCCCACCCCATGAAGGTTGGTGTTGTTGGCATAGCTGTCGAAGTTGTCCGACCAGCCGCCAGCTTCGGGGGCGCTCCCAACATCTTCGGTAATGTCCCATTCCAGATCGGTCGAACCGAGGTTCGAAATCGTGAGCGGGACTACTTCCTGGGTATCGGGTGCCTGGGTGCTGCTCAGGCTGGCTGGGCTGACATCAATGTCAGCGGGCAGGACCTGTGCGGCAACCGTCAGGTGTGCCGCGGCCGGGCCGCCAGTGGTGGGAACATTCCCAGTCACACTCATGACAACGTGCATGCCAGGGAAGCCGATGGACGCGGTGGTCAGCGGGTTCGGGAGGCCGCAAGAAGTTGAAGCCAGGTAGCTGGGTGCCGTCTCGGCGGAGGTGTTGGAGCCGATGAAGAAGCTGCTGACGCCGGTGGTATCCGGGGTCGCAATTTCCACGACCAGCCATTCACCCGCCGGGACGCTGCCCGTCACCGGGATGTTGACCAGCGTGCCGGTGGCGGCATTGCCCACCGACTGCGTGGCGGTGCCGACCAGGGTAAAGTTGGGGTAGGTAAAGGTGACGCCATTCCAACTGTAGAGGTTGACGGTCACGTTGATGGCGGCCCCTGATTGCTCTTCCACACCAAAGGTGACATCGGTAACGTCAAAGCCCGTGGTCAGACCAAAGGCATCCAGATCAAAGTGGCGCGGGTACTGGTTATCCGTCGTGGACACACCACCATCGCCAGAGCAAGCGACCGAATTTCCGGGTGTGATTGTCGTGCTTGACGAGTGCGTGATCGTCACAGCGCCGGCTTCCGGGTTCCTGGGCGTGGCGGGGGTAATGCTCCCGCCCTGGGCATTGGGATTTGTGGCCAGGCCAAAGCTGGGGGCGTTGATGGCCACCGGGTTCGACTCAACAGAGGGCTGCGTGGCCGCATCCAGGGTGATGAGGGACGGGGTAGCCGCGGCTGGCACGGACGGGGTCAACTTGACCTCGCCGAACAACCAAGTGTTGATGGCTGCGCCAGTGGCATCCATGTCGATCGTCAATACCTGCGATTCGCCGGGGTCAAGCGTGAAGCTGCTCGGCGTGACCGTCATCGTGGTTCCTGCGGGTTCGACAACGGAAGCGGTCCAATCAACGGTGGTGGGGTATACGCTGGTTACGGTACGGGTCCAAGTACACAACCCGGCGCAGCTGCCATCCGCCATGCTGGCGATGTTCAGCGTCTTCGGGTCGCCGCTATTGTTGGGGTCCGCGGCCAGGAAGTTTGCGCCGGTTTCGTCGAGGACGATGGCTGCATTTCCGGCAGCTGCCATATTCAGGCGGCCACTGCCCATATCGAACGGATCCGCCGGGGTCACGCCGTCTTCTTTCACCACGGTCGAGCCATTGTAGGCGGTGGACATCATCGCAGATTTGATCTGCGCGGGATTCCAGGATGGATGCAGGGCCACCATCAGGGCGGCCGAGCCGGCATCGTGCGGGCTGGACATGGACGTACCGCTGATAAATGTGTAGTCAGGCGATGCTGAAGTACAGCCGTTGCAGTACGCGGCCCAGATATCCACGCCAGGGGCGGTCACATTCGGGGATATGATGTCGTACAGGCTGGGGCCGCGTGAGCTAAACCCAGCCATGATGTCGCCATTTTCAGCAGAGTAATCAACCGTGGTGCCGCTAATGGTTGCCACATGGTCGCCGCCAGTCGGGTAGCAAAAACTGGTGGGGGCAGAGGAGGCCGCATTCGTTGCACCCGTCTCGTTGGTGATGAGGGGCAGGAATGCACAGAAGGAGGTTTCGCCAGGGGAGGCCAGCCATGCCTTAAGCGTTACGCCGTCGGACTGGGTGACGTGAACCGCCGGCAGCATGTGCGGGTCGGCCACGAGGCCGCCGCCATTATCGGCGAGCACATAACCGCCCGCGCCGGAGAAGAGCACATTCGCGCCCTTTTCCACACGGCCATAGGTGCCGCGGTCGCAGACCACGATCTCGCCGTTGAACGTACCGGCGGGCCACGGGGAGATGAACGACAACTGCGAACCCACACCGCACAACTCAGGCGTCGCGGTGGAGCCGGAGGGGTAGTCACCTGCATAGACGATGGTAGCCGGGCCGTATCCAGAGGTGAAGCCAGCGCCCGTCATGTCAGCGGGCGGGGTGATTCCACCGCCGCTCATATCCTGCAGGTACTCACGCAGGAGGCGGTTATGTGTGCTGGCGCCCACCGACATCACCCAGGGGGAGGTGTGTGCGGTCGTGCTGGCGCCCGGCCCAGCATTCCCTGCGGAAGCGGAAACGAAGATCCCGGCATTGAAATCATCCAGGAAAGCCAGTTCCATACTGTCATTCCAGGGGTCATCAGAACCGGAGATCGAGTAGTTGATCACATCCACGCCATCGGCGATAGCCTGGTCAGCCGCCGCCAGCAAGGCATTCTCAGGGCAGGTCGCGACGCAGACATCGTACATGATGATGTTGGCATGCGGCGCAACACCCGAGATGGTGGCGGAAATGGAGGCCGTCGGGGCCACGAGGGTGGAGAGGACTACGTTCCCTGCCGCCGTCGAGGCCGTGTGTGAACCATGGCCGGCGCTGTCTTCCGGCGCACCAGGATCATTGGTGGGGTCCTGCACTTCATCCCACGCGCCGATCAACTTGTCGTTACAGATAAACGTAGGATCGTAATCGGGTTCGCTGGGGTTACAGACCCCGACGTAGGTGCCAGCCCCAAACGGGTTGGTGTGGTTGTAGCCATCACCGCCGATATCGGCAAACGAGGGATGCGCGGCGTTGATGCCGGTATCCAGCACACCCACGATCACGCTCTCACCCTTGGTGGCGACACTGCCCGTCGTATCCCCGTCCCAGATGGCATCTGCGCCAATCCATTGCGGCCCGACATCCGTCGTCGGTTCGTGGAATTTCTCAGCATGGATATTGGTCACACCAGCCATCCCGGCGACGCGGGCAGCTTCCTGCGCGGTCAACACCACCGCCATGCCATTATAGGCATACAAGTAGCGGTGGACGACGGTCACCTGCCGGCCCAGTGCGGATTCCACAGCGCCCACAAAGGCATCCATTTTGCCGCTCAGGTAGCGGTGATAAGCAACCGACGCCGGCGAGTCTACATCCAGCTTGCGGGCTCCGGTCACCTGTGGGCTGGTTGCGTCCAGGCCCGTCACGCCGCCCGTATAACTCGCCACCGCCGGTTCGGCAAACTTGATGATATAAACGGCGGTCCCGGTGGTGGGCACCGTTCCCCCGTTGCGGCTCACATCTGAACCTGATAACGGCTGGGCACTGGCAGCGCCAGCGAGCATCGTCAGGGCCAGGAGTGTCACAACAAGGATCAATACACTTTTCTTGGTATTCATCTTTCTCTCCTAAAAGGATGGTGGATTGGATGGTTTGGGGCAGGACTAACTTGGGATCACGGCGCGGCACACGCGCCTAACTATCCCCTATCGCTCATAGACCCTCCTTTCTCGTGATGCGAGCGCAAGCTTTGGTATTGGTACAATTGAACTCATTAGGCGGAAGCAATGGTAAGTGAAAAGAAAAGCACTGTCAAGCAAACGGCAATGAAGATGCAACATTTTCCCACTCAACAGCCTGAAAGCATTATACCCCCGCAGATGGCTGATTCACGAAATATCCCTCAAACCAAACCGGGGGAACGGATTTCAAAAAGGGGCGCGCACCCTCCGGATTCCCCGACCTCGGCGGGGGACGCGCACCCAGCCTCCTTTCCACCTCACACTGACTTGAAATGGAACCTCCCCGCTCCGAACAGCCGGAACTTGATACACTGCCCACCCAACCCCCCGACCATTTGACGCCGTGGCCACCCGACTATCCAACTAACGCCATGCTCACCATCGCCCCCTCCCCGCCCCTGTGCGGCACCCTTTCGCTTCCGGGCGACAAGTCCATGAGCCACCGCGCCGCCCTCTTCGCCGCCCTCGCCGAGGGAGAGTCCCACATCGAAAATTTCCTCGTCGCCGGGGTCACGCGGGGCATGCTGGAAGCCCTCTCCGCCCTCGGTGTCGCGTGGCAACTGGCGGGAACTACACTCACCGTCCGCGGATGCGGCCTCTCTAATCTCCAAGCTCCAACCCTTCGACCAGGCTCAGGGCAAGTCTCCCCTCTCAACTGCGGTAACTCCGCCACCACGCTGCGCCTCCTCGCCGGGGCCATCGCCGCCGCCGGCATCCCCGCCGTCCTCGATGGCTCCCCCGGCCTCCGCCGCCGCCCCATGGCCCGCATCGTCAAACCGCTCCAGCAAATGGGCGTGAGCGTAACTGCCACCGATGGCAAATACGCCCCGCTCACTTTTCACGGACGCAGCAATCATCTCCGATCACCAGTTGCCAGTTACCAGTTACCAGTTACCTTTTCCCTCCCCGTCGCCTCCGCACAAGTGAAGACCTGCCTCCTCCTCGCAGCCCTCACCGCGGACGGCCCCGTTACCATTATCGAGCCTGGCCCCTCCCGCGATCACACCGAGCGCATGCTGGCGGAGATGGGGGTGCTGATCAAGCGGGAGCAGGGAGCAGGGAGCAGGGAGCAAAAAGGGGCGCACACCGCACATCGCACGCCGCACTTTTCTACTACCCTCACCCCGCCCAGCGCGCCCCTCACGCCCCTTACGCTCACCCTCCCCGGCGATTTCTCCTCCGCCGCGTTCCTGATCGTCGCCGCTCTCATCACACCTGGCTCGGAAATCACCCTTACCGGCGTGGGCCTCAACCCCACGCGCACCGGCCTGCTCGACGCCCTCCAACAAATGGGCGCACAAATATCAATTACCAATTACCAATTACAAGATTACGAACCTCGCGGCGACCTCACCATCCGCCACTCCTCGCTCCGTGGCACCGAAATCTCCGGCACGCTTGTTGTCCGCATGATTGACGAGTTCCCGATTTTTGCCGTTGCTGCCGCGTATGCCAATGGCGAAACGATTGTCCGGGATGCGGACGAGTTGCGCCATAAGGAGTCTGATCGCATTACAGCCCTGTGCGGCGAGTTGCGCGCCGTAGGGGTGGAAGTGGAGGAGTTACGGGATGGGTTCCGCCTGCCGGGAAACACGCCCCCCCGTGGGGGTGTGGTGGACCCCAGGGGGGATCACCGCCTCGCCATGTCGCTGGCGGTCTCTGCCCTGGGGGCGCGCGCCCTTTTATCGATCCAGCACCCGGACATCATCCACGAATCCTTCCCGGAATTTGTCCCAGCGCTGGAATTTTTGGGGGCGCACCTTGACTGATTTCTTTTTGGGATTGATCGGCTTCCCGCTGGGGCATTCACTGTCCCCGCAAATCCACATGGCCGCGCTGGCAGCGTGCGGCCTTCACGGGGAGTACCGGCTTATGGAGATTTCACCGCTCCCCGAGGGGGCGCGTGATCTACAGGCTGTGCTGGCGCAGGTGCGCTCCGGTGCCATCCACGGGCTGAACGTGACCATCCCGCACAAACAAACGGTCATCCCCCTGCTCGACGCCTTGACCCCGGAGGCCGAGGCGATTGGCGCGGTGAACACAATTTTCCTGCGGGATGGCGCGCTGACCGGGCATAATACGGATGCGGCGGGATTTATTGCGGATGCGAAAAAGCTGTCGGCCTTCAGTTGGCAGGGGTTGGCGCTCGTGCTCGGCGCGGGCGGCTCGGCGCGGGCCGTGGTCTATGCGTTGTTGCGGGAGGGCTGGCAAGTGGCCGTCTCCACGCGCCGGGCAGAGCAAGCGGAAGGGATCAGTAAACAGTTTGCCGTGTTCAGTAAAAAGCCAATTACCACTTTCCAATACCCCCTTACTCCTTACTCCTTACTCCTTACTCCCGATCTGATTGTGAACACCACCCCCCTCGGCATGTTTCCCAACGCGATCACATCCCCCTGGCCCGCCGATTTACCGTTCCCCCAAACCGCAGCCGTCTACGACCTCGTGTACAATCCCCGCGAGACGAAGCTTGTGCGCGACGCCCGCCGCGCCGGTCTGCCCGCCATGAACGGACTGGGCATGCTCGTTGAGCAAGCAGCGCTGGCATTTAAGATATGGACGGGATGTGCGGTGCGACGGGATGCGATTGTGGAAGTAATAAGTAATAAGTGATAAGCCCTACTCATCACTTATTACTTATCACTGCGCACTGGACTATCCGACTACGGACTACCCGACGAAATGACTACCCGACTACGCTCCCTCACCGCCGGAGAATCCCACGGCCCCGAACTGGTTGCCATCCTCGAAGGGATGCCCGCCGGTTTGCCGCTCACCGCTGCAATCATTGACACCCAACTGGAGCGCCGCCAGCGCGGCTATGGCGTCGGCCCGCGCATGAAGATCGAGCGCGACCATGCTGAAATCGCCAGCGGCGTGATGGGGGGCATAACCATTGGCTCGCCCATTGCCATCCGCATCCAAAACGCCGACCATGCCAAATGGCACGGCAGGGAGATTGACCCGCTCACCACGCCCCGCCCTGGTCACGTGGATATGACTGCCGCGGTCAAATACGGCTACCGCGACCTGCGCCCCGGCCTCGAACGCTCCTCCGCCCGTGAGACCGCCGCCCGCGTGGCTGTCGGGGCGATCTGCCGCCACCTGCTCGCCCAGTTTGGGATGGTGATTGGGGGCTACGTCACCCGCATTGGGACGGTGGAAGCCGATCTAACCGGAATGCCCCTCGAAGCCCGATTTTCCGCCGCGGAAGAGAGCGAAGTCCGCTGCCCCGACCCGGCTTCCAGCGAAACGATGATCGCCGAAATCAGGAAAGCCATTGAGGCGCGCGACACGCTGGGCGGCATCATCGAAATCGTCGCGCTCGGTCTGCCCGTCGGCCTCGGCTCGCATGTCCAATGGGATCGGCGTCTTGAGGCGAGAATCGCCGCGGCAGTGATGAGCGTGCAGGCGATCAAGGGCGTGGAAATCGGCGAGGCGTTCGCCAACGCCGCCCTCCCCGGCACACAGGCGCATGACGCCATCCGGCGTGACGGCGACAGGCTCACCCGTCCCACCAACCGGGCAGGCGGCATCGAGGGTGGCATTACCAACGGCCGGCCGCTCATCGTCCGGGCAGCGATGAAGCCGATAGCGACCACGCTCACCCCCCAGCAAACGGTCGATCTGGCAACCGGGCAGGAAACGCCCACGACCTACGAGCGCTCCGACTTTTGCCCCGTTCCGCGTGCCGTGCCGATTCTTGAAGCGGTCATCGCCCACGTTCTCGCCGACGCCCTGCTGGAGAAACTGGGCGGCGACTCGCTGGACGAAATCCGCCCGCGCTTTGAGTCCCTGCGGCAGGCGCAACTGGGCGATTTGAAGATGGACGGCGAGCCGCACGTTTTTTGGCCCGATGAATAAAATTTTCCTCTACGGCCCCTCCGGTTCAGGGAAAACGGCCCTCGGCAGGATTCTCGCCGAAAACCTGAACCTCCCCTTTATCGATCTGGATCAAGAAATCGAGACACGCACGGGGATGACCATCCCGGAGATTTTCGCATCCCACGGCGAAGCCCGTTTCCGCGCAATCGAAGCGGACGCCCTTCGCAAAGCCTGCCTGACCCCCGGGGAGGGGATCATCTCCCTGGGAGGGGGCGCGCTCCTGGATGATGCCAGCCGCGCGTTAGTGGAAGCGCATGGACGCGTGCTCTGCCTCACGGCGGATGCGGAGACCCTGCGGGCGCGGCTGGCGGGCGGGGCAGCGAGGCCGCTCTTAGCTGACGGGCTGGACGCCTACCTTGCACGCCGCACGCTGCACTACGCCACCTTCAACCTGCAACTTTCGACCAACGATTTGTCGCCCGATCAAGCCGCCTGGCAGGCGCAAATCCTGCTGGGAATGTTTCGTGTCAAGGGCATGGGGACGGGCTACGATGTCCGCGTGCGCAGTGGGGGTCTGGATCACTTGGGGGAGATGATGAAGCATAGGGGGTTACAGCCCCCGGTGGGATTGGTGACCGATGCCAATGTGGAACCCTACGCCCAACGGGTGGCCGCGTCCCTGCAGGGATCAGGATTCCCTGTGACGGTGATCAGCATCCAGCCCGGTGAAGAACATAAAACGCTGGAGACGGTCAATCTCCTGTGGGAGGAATTTCTCGCGGGCGGGCTGGAGCGGGGGAGCACGGTGATGGCGCTGGGGGGCGGGGTGGTGGGCGATGTGGCCGGGTTTGCAGCGGCGACGTATATGCGGGGGGTGGCTTGGGTGTGCGTGCCGACGACCTTGCTGGCGATGGTGGACGCCAGCCTGGGCGGCAAAACGGGGGTGGATTTGCGGGCCGGGAAGAATTTGGCCGGGGCCTTTCACGCGCCCCGTTTGGTGGTCGCTGACCCCGCTGTGCTGGCGACGCTCCCCGAGCGCGAGTTGCGCGCCGGGCTGGCCGAGGTGGTGAAGGCGGGGGTGATTGGGGATGCGGGGCTGTTCGAGAACTGCAAAGACTTCCGAGATTTTCAAAATCTCGGAAGTCTGGTCTCACGGGCGATGGCCGTGAAGGTGCGGGTTATCGAGGCAGATCCGTTTGAAGGCGGGCGGCGGGCGGCGCTGAATTTTGGGCATACGGTGGGGCACGCGGTGGAGCATGTGTCCGGGTATGTGCTGCGGCACGGGGAGGCGGTGGCGATTGGCATGGTGGCGGAAGCGCGGCTGGCGGAGCGGGTGGGGCTCGCGGTGGCGGGGCTGGCAGGGGAGATCGAAGCCTGTTTGCGTGGGCTGGGCTTGCCTACGGAGATTCCCGTCGGGATGGATCGGGATGCGATTTTGGCGGCGATGCAGGTGGATAAGAAGAAGGCGGGGGGTCAGGTAAAATTTGCGCTGCCGGTGCGGGTGGGGGAGGTGAGGGTGGGGGTGGAATTGGGGGAGAGTGAAGTGGTAATTGGTAATTGATGTTTTGCTGGCTTGTATCGGTGTACATTTGTGCATATAATGATGTGCAATGAGTTATGAATGGGATCAGGATAAAGCCAGGGCGAATCGTCAAAAGCACGGTGTTCGGTTCTCCGACGCAGTTGCTGTGTTCATGGATGATTTGGCAATTACCATCCCGGATGAATACTCCTATGAAGAACGCTTCGTTATTTTGGGAAAAGATGGTTTGGAGCGGGTTCTCGTGGTTGTGTTTACTTATCGGGGAGACGAGACAAGACTGATTTCCGCCCGGAAGGCAAATGCGCAGGAACGGCAACTATATGAGGAACAACAATGAACGATCATTATGATTTCAACAATGGAAAACGTGGCGCGTTGGACCCCCTGCCGCCAGGGAAAACAAGGATTACGATTCGCTTGGATACCGAGATTTTGGATTGGTTTCGGGAACAGGTGGAGGCGGTGGGCGGCGGCAATTACCAGACGCTGATTAATGACGCATTGCGGGCGCACATCCTCCGCGAAGATGAGCCGTTGGAAGCGGTGCTGCGGCGAGTGATACGGGAGGAGATGCAGGGGTATGGAGGGTGAGGGTGGCGTTAACTGCATGGTAGGAGTAATTGGTAAATGGTAATTTGATGGGTCGCGAAATTTGGGGGCCAATCACGCGGGTATAATCGGAATGTGCCAAGCGTCCGTATTGAAGGCTTCCTGTGTTATTTCGTGTCTTATGATTGCACGGAACCACCGCACATTCATTTGGCAAAAGGAAAAGAGCGGCACGCTTCTGGTGCGAAATTCTGGCTGGACCCAATTGTGTTGGAACGAACCCAGGGTCTTAGTGGCGGGGATATGCGCGACGCAAAGCGCATTGTTGAGCAAAACCGCGCCTTGTTTTTGGAGATGTGGCATGAGCATTGCGACGATTGAAATTCAACCACGTGTGGTCAGTGTCAGCTTGACAGCGGAGATGTTGACCGTTGTCATCCAGGATGGGCGGATTGTCTCCATCCCTTTGGAATGGTATCCGCGCTTGCAATATGCAACGGAAGCGGAGCGGGCGGATTGGCGCGTATTTGAGGATGCCGATGGGCGGGACATCATCTTTTGGGAGGGGGTGGATGAGTTTATCCCGTTGATTGCGCTACTTGCAGGAGTGCCCAGCCGGGAATCGGCGCAGTCGTTGGAGAAGTGGTTGGAGGCAAGAAATGATCCCCAATGAAGCTTTTTTTGAGTTCGAGATTGATAAGGCAAAGTTAATTAAACTATATGAGCCGGGGCTATTTGCAATCTGGATAGTGATAGGGTTTATACCGTTCTCAATTGCAATGATTCTTTTGGATGGTTCTAATCCAGACAATGGTGTAACCGAAATATATTGGGCTTTTTTTCTCATTGCAATGTCTGTACTTCCTTTGTTTTTAATTCGACTGCGGTTGCAACATTTGTTTGAGGATCTTTCCTACAAACTATTTGGAGATAAGTTGGTTATCTTAGGAACCTTATTTTCAATAATGGACCAATGGATCGCTGGTAAGATCATTAACCGCAACAACAAAGTTATCATTCCTCTCGGTAAAATCGTAGGCGTTGAAACTTATCAGGGTTTTTTGGGCAAGAGATACGGAATGAAGATGATTTTAGTTCGGACTGCCAACCAGACCTATGGATTAATCGGGGTTAAGGAACCAGACCTTACCGCGGAAAAAATCATGCAAGCTACAATTGCAGCAGGTGCCTCAGCAGGGCAACAATAATCTGATACTTTCGGAAAAACTTTCAGGAGCCTCCCCATGTCCGAACTCAAAACCCAAAAGAATGATGCCAGCGTGACCGCCTTCCTCAATACCATTGAAGACGAGAAAAAACGCGCCGACAGTTTTGCCCTGCTCAAGCTCTTTGAAGAAGTCACCGGTGAGCCGGCGACGATGTGGGGGCCGAGCATCGTCGGTTTTGGCTCCTATCATTACAAAGGCGCAAGCGGGCGCGAAGGCGACTGGATGCTCACTGGATTTTCCCCGCGCAAGCAAAACCTCACCCTTTACATCATGGCTGGATTTGACCGCTATGATGAATTGATGGCAAGGCTTGGCAAGCACTCGACCGGCAAATCCTGCCTGTATATCAAACGCCTGGAAGATGTGGATCAGGCTGTGTTGCGGGAGTTAATCAGCCAGTCAGCGGAGCATATGCGAAAGACGAGCGCATGAAACCTGCTCATGCTAAAATAGCCTGACAATGAAATATAAATTCATGGAGCGACGCGGACAACTTGCCGAACTTGACCGATCCTTTGATCTGGAGTTTTGGCAAGCCCAACCTCCCCAAGCCAGGTTTGATGCAGTATGGGAGCTTATCGTTTTTGCCAATCAGGTGAAGGGAAAAGATGTTCGTCAACTCCGACTTCAGCGATCTGTTGAAAATTTTCAACGACAACAAAGTTAAATATTTAGTCATAGGGGGATATGCCGTTGTCCAATATGCGGAGCCGCGTTTCACCAAGGACTTGGATTTGTGGATCAGCACAGATAGGGAAAACGCTGTCTCTGTTTATCAAGCTTTGAAAGTCTTTGGTGCGCCGCTGTCCAATCTGAGTGCGGATGATTTTGCGGAAGAGGGGTATTTTTATCAAATGGGTGTCCCTCCAGTGCGGGTGGATGTGTTAATGGGAATCCCTGGATTGATCTTTCAAGACGCATGGGAAAGGCGAAAGGAAGTTGCATTCGGAGTGCTTAAAGTAAATTTCATTTCCCGTGAAGATTTGATTGAAGCAAAACTGGCTTCTGGCCGTCCTCAGGACTTGATCGATGCTGAAAACTTAAGGAAGGCCGTTGACTAAACCCCTCTCCATCCTTCTCCTCCACGGACCCAACCTCAATCTCCTGGGGACGCGCGAACCTGAGATTTACGGTGCCCTCACCTTGGATGAGATCAACGCGCGGGTTATTGCGATTGGGCGGGAGTTGGGGGTTGAAGTGAGGACCTTCCAATCGAACGGCGAGGGCGCTTTGATGGATGCCCTCCATGAAGCCCGCGCTTGGGCCTCCGGGGTGGTGTTCAATCCTGGCGGGTACACGCACACCTCGGTTGCCTTGCGGGATGCCATCTCCGCCATCGGCATTCCCGTGGTCGAGGTGCATTTGTCCAACGTCTATGCCCGCGAAGAATTCCGGCATAAATCCCTGATCTCCGGCGTGTGTGCGGGCAAAGTGACCGGCTTTGGCTGGCGCTCGTATGAGTTGGGGCTGCGGGGGCTGGTGGAAAAGCTGAAAGAATGAAAAAAGCCCTGCATTTGCAGGGCTTTTCTTTGGTTAATTTTCGCTGTAATTTTCCAGCGTGCGCTCGAAGATGTCTTCGAGGGTGCGGTTGTCCGATTTGGAGCGCTTGCCCTTTTTGGTGCCGCCCTTGCCCTGGTTGGTTCCCATGGCGTTGCGCAGGGCGAATTCCATGGCGGAGGGGGTGGGGGTGTTGTCCTCCTCCTCTTCCTCCGCTGCCGCCATTTCCTGCTTGGCCGCCTTGAGCACCGCTTCCGGCTTCTCGATCAGGGCCTTCATGCTTAACTTGATCTGCCGCTTCTTGCGGTCAACTTCCAATACCTCGGCATCCACTTCCTGCCCGACTTTGACCACTTCCTCGGGGAACTTGACGTAATCGTGGCTCATTTCGCTGACGTGGACGAGGCCGGGGCGCTCGGCACCAATGGCGACAAACGCGCCGAACTTTTCGATCTTTTCCACTTTGCCGTGGACGGTCATCCCTTTTTTGAGGTCGCGCCATTCCAGCGCCAACGGTTCGGTCATGGTCAGGTCAATAAAACTCTTGTCCGCATTGACCTTTCGTACCCAAACGTGAAGCTCCTGGCCGACCTTGAGGACATCCTCAATATTCTTGATGTTCTTGTCGCCCAACTGGGTGAGGTGCAAAAACCCCGGGCGGTCGATCCCCAGATTGACAACCGCCCCCCCCAGGGTGAGTTTTGTAACTTTGCCGGTGAACTGATCTTTTCGTTTGACCGAACCGGTTTCGGGGGTGGTTTCCATTTCTGCGTCCATTTGGCACGCTCCTGAAGTCTGTATTTTGGGGCAACCGGCGATTATACCGTCCGGTTAGATGATTGTCAAAGCGTTTGAGATTTTTTTCACCAAGTCCTTAAGATGCAGCCACCGCGGCCATCTCCGCCAGTTCCCCCAAAATGCGGATCAACTCCTCCCGCCAATCCGGGCCGTCCTGCCCGCCGGCGATGCGGATGGTGCTTTTACTCACGCGCACATTTGGGCCCAGCCAGGGGATCGGCGGTGGGTTGTCATCCGAGCCGGGCGGAAAGCGCAGGACGAGCATTTTATTCTCGGAGGTGATCGACCCCAGCCCCGCCTGCTCTGCCAACAGCTTGATCCTGATCTGGAAAAACAAATCGCGCACTTCACCGGGGGGCGCGCCGAAGCGGTCGGTAAACTCACCCTCCAATTTTTCCACGTCCCCCGCTTTGCGCAAGTCGGCCAGCCGGCGGTAAAGCTGGAGCCGCGTATCGCGGTCGGAAATGTAACTTTCCGGGATGCTCGCCGGGATGGGCAAATCCACGTTGACCGTCGGGCGCATGGCTTGCAACATGGCCAGGTCAGCCAGCGGGAGGCTCGCGTCCGGCCGACCCAGGTTGCCCCGTTTGATCTGGACCGCCTGCGCCAGCAGCCGGGTATAAAGATGAAACCCCACCGCCGCAATATGCCCGGACTGGCGCATCCCCAGCAGGTCGCCCGCCCCGCGGATCTCGAGGTCACGCATGGCAATGTTGAACCCGGCCCCGAGCTGGGTATTCTCCGCCAGCGTTTCCAGCCGGGCGCGGCCCTCTTCCGTAGGCGGGCGTTTACGATGTTTGAAGAAATACGCATACGCCTGATTGGACGCCCGCCCGACGCGCCCGCGCAACTGGTACAACTGCGCCAGTCCAAAGGTATCGGCACGGTCCACGATCAGGGTATTCGCGTTGGGGATGTCCAGCCCGCTCTCGATGATGGACGTGGAGAGCAGGACATCCACCTCGCCGAGGGCAAATTCGTCCATCCGGGAGGAGAGTTCCTTTTCCGGCATTTGCCCGTGCGCCACGGCGATGCGCGCCTCGGGGACGAGTTTCTCCAAATGGGTGCGCATCCCGTAAATGGTCTGCACCCGGTTGTGGACAAAGAAGACCTGCCCGCCGCGTTCCTTCTCCCGCAGGATGGCCTGCCGCACCTGTTTCTGCGAATACGGGCCAACGTGGGTGACGATGGGGAGCCGTTCATCCGGGGGGGTGTTGATCGTTGAGATGTCACGCACCCCCGTGAGGGCCATGTAAAGGGTGCGAGGGATCGGGGTGGCTGTGAGGGTCAGGACGTCCACTTCGGTGCGCATCTGCTTCAGTTTCTCTTTATGCGTCACGCCAAAGCGCTGTTCCTCGTCAATAATCAGCAGGCCGAGATCGGCAAACTCGACATCCCCGGAAATCAGCCGGTGCGTGCCGATGATGATGTCCACCTCGCCCAGCGCCAGTTGGAACAAAATCTCGCGCTGTTCGGCGTCGGTGCGGAAACGCGAGAGCATCTCCACCTTAAGCGGGTACGGGGCCAGCCGGTCGCGGAAGGTGTGGTAATGCTGTTGGGCCAGCACGGTCGTCGGGACGAGGATCGCCACCTGCTTGCTGTCCGAGACGGCCTTGAACGCCGCCCGCAGCGCTACCTCGGTTTTGCCATAGCCCACATCGCCGCAGATCAGGCGGTCCATCGGGCGGGCGCTTTCCATATCCTGCTTGACATCCACCAGGGCGCGCAACTGGTCTTCCGTTTCCGTATAGGGGAAGGCCGCCTCCAGCTCACGCTGCCAGTCGCCGTCCTTTGCGAAGGCAAAGCCCGAAACGACGTGCCGCCGCGCATACAGGTCGAGCAGGTCTTCGGCCACGGCTTCCACCGCTTCCTTCACCTTGTCCCGCGAAGCCTTCCAGGCCGTTGAGCCGAGTTTGGTCGGCTGGGGCGCGCGCCCGTCCGGCCCGACATAGCGCGTCAGCCGGTCAGCCTGGTGGACGGGGACATACAACTGGTCACCGTCATCATATTCCACCGCCAGGAACTCCCGCGCCACCTTGTCCATCGTGCGCTGTACCAGCCCCATAAAGCGGCCAATCCCGTGGTCAATATGCACCACCCAGTCGCCCACCTGCAAATCGGCGTAGGCCAGCTCTGGGGCATCGCCCGCCCCCTGGGCGCGGCGGCGCACCTGGGGCCGCCGCCAGCCAAAGATTTCCCCATCCGACAGCAGGTGGATGCGATTCTCGCCGGGCGGGGAGAACATGAACCCTTCGGCCAGACTCCCCTGCACAAAGACCGGCGGGGGGTACGGGGTTCCCGGGGGTACCGGCCCCCACAGCTCTGCCAGCCTTGAAGACTGCCGGGAAAAAACAATGCCCTGATCGCCGCGGTGGCCCTGGTGGCGCAAGTGATCCAATAGGGCAGCGACGCGCCCACCAAAGCGCAGGTTGGGCGCAAACATGCGCGCCACATCCGAGCGTTCCTGCGCCGCGGCCGGCCCCAACTGGAGACAACGCTTGAGCGTGGCCGCATCGTACAACTCGCCCCACGGGGTATAGGGGACCGGGAAATCTTCAGGGATCAGACCCTCCGAGATTTTCTCGGCCCGCAAATCCACCGCCTGCGTTTCCAATTCGTGCGCCATGCTTTCAATCGCGTCCAGATCATCCAGTAGGATGAGCGATCCGTCGGTGAGGTAATCGAGCAGGGAGGCGGGCGGGTGGAGGAGGGGGAGGTGGAATTCGGAGATTGGGGATTGGTAATTGGTAATTTGTAATTGGTCGTTCTCAGTCGTTGGTCGTTGGTCGTTGGTCATTCCCGGTCGTTCGTCGCTGGTTGGGGTAATGAATTCCCGCGCCGGTGTAATCAAGATGCGTTCCACTTTCTCAGTGGTGCGCTGGGAGACCGGGTCAAAATAGCGCATGGTGTCGATCTGGTCCCCAAAGAAATCAATACGCACGGGGAGCGCTTCGGCGGGCGGCCAGACATCCACGAGACCGCCGCGCGTGCCAAACTGGCCAGGTTGCACGACCAGGTTTGTGGGCGTGTAACCCATGCTCACCCATTCGGCGGCCAGAGTGATTGGCTGGGTGCGCTGGCCGGCTTTGAGGTTGCGCGTATGGTTGAGGAAGAGCCGCCGCGGCAGGGTGGCGGTCATCAGGGCACGCACGGAGGCGACGATGATCGGGGCATCGGCGGATATGCCGCGCCCGCGCAGGGCCTCCCAGAGCTGGCGGCGTTCCTCGGTGCGGCTGAGGGTTCCCCCCTCGGGAGTTGGCTCCACTTCAGGGTCGGCACCCCCGGAGGCCCGGCGCGCGCCCGGAATGTGATAGGCTGCCAGTGCCGTCAGCACTTTCAGCCGGTCGCGGCGGGTGGTCTCGCTCCAGGGGACATTTTCATAATAAAGGGGAGTTGGTTCGGGGAAGAGCAGGCATTCCGCGCTGGGCAGCCAGGAGGCAAGTTCGTCCTGCAAATTGAGGGCGTGGTCGGCGCGGTCGGTGATCAGGATGACTGGCACGTTGAGGCTGGTATGCAGGGCGGAGGCCAGGGCGAGGCGGGTGGCGCGCGGCATCGCCAGGTTGGGGACGTCCTCATAGGCCCGGATTTGGTCAACGAGCCTTTGGAAGGGGGCAGTGGAGGTGAGACGGGGGAGAATGGAAGAGGAGAGCACGGTTGTCAGGTGGTTGTATAGTCGGGAGGTCAGCAAACCAACTCATTTGGGAGGAAGACGGTCAGGAGCGTGGCGAGGAGGGTGAGGAAGAGTACCATCCGGTAGGTGCGTTTGTAATCCTGTGAAAGGGCGCGGGCGAGTACATTCAGGCTGCGGCCTGCCAGTGCAAGGGCCGTTTCCAGCGCTTTCTGCGCCAGCCAGCCGAGGGCATAGATCAGCAGGGCGAAGGCAAGGATGACCAGAGCCGCCACGAACAGGACCAGGAGATAATCCCAGAGACCCCCCTGGAGCCGGCGGTACCAGGGGAGGTCGGCAGGGATCGGTTGCAACTGTGACAAGAGCCAATCCAGCGGCAGGTGCAGGCGGGTGGCGATAAAAAAGATACCCACCAGCCCAGCGGTGGTGGCCAGCCCGTATCCGAGGTTTTGCTTCCAGGAATATTCCCGGTTGAGCGGGTCGTAGTCATGGGTCGGGGTGAGTTGTGCCTCGTAGAACCGGGAGCGGGTTCTCTCGTCAGCGGCCAGCAGATCAGCGGGTTCCATTTTTCGATAGGTATCCAGCAGGCTGGCCCGTTCCTTCGCTTCGGCCCGCTTTTCCTGATGGGCGTATGCCCCGACCGGGTTGAACATCGAGTTTGCCTGTTCCAGTAAAACCAATGAGATGTGAATACCCCAATCCAGATACGCTTCAAACGGGGCGAGCATGCGGGCGGGGAAATCCCAGGTGTGGACACGTTCCTGCGCCTCCCGCAATTTCCCGGCGGCGCGCGCAAAAGCTTGCTCCCCAATCAGCTCAAACCCGATTTCGAGCGTGCCCAGCAGGGGGATGAGCCGGAGCAATCGCAGGTAACCATCGGGGGTCAGGAAGGGCAGCCAGCACAGGAAGGCCATGGTTCACTCCTCGCCAGGCGTGCCGTTGTAGCGGTTCATCGCCATATTCAAGCCATTCGTGACAAAGGCCAGCACGGCGTCGGCGGCCTCTTCCAGCCGCGGGCCAAGCACCGTTTGCTCATCGAGGGCAAAATCCTGGAGCAGGTAGGCGGGAGGCGGGGTCCGTCCCGGCGGGCGGCCAATCCCCAGGCGGATGCGCGGGAACTCATCGAGGTTGCCCATTTTCTCGATGATGGATTTCATCCCCTTTTGTCCGCCGCTGCCCCCTTTGGGCCGGATGCGGATCGTGCCGAGCGGGACGTCCATTTCATCATAGGCCACCAGCAGGTTGGTTGGGGGAATCTTGTAAAATTTGACCAGCGCGGCTACCGCCTGCCCGGATTCGTTCATGAAGGTTTGCGGCTTGGCGAAGATAATTTTGCGGCCTTCATATCGGGTATCGGCCACCAGCGCCCGCGCTTGCATCCGGCTAAAGCGCACGCCGAGCCGTTCCGCCAGCCGATCCACGAGCATGAAGCCGATGTTGTGCCGGTTGTTGGCGTACCCTTTGCCGGGATTTCCCAGCCCGACGATCAGGTAAGGCTGGCCGGTTGTGCTAGCCGGGCCGGGTTGCTCCGGCGTTTCCGCTGGCTGTGCCTGGGTGTCCTGCACCTGGCTGATCAGTCCCTTGAGGCGCGTCAGCCCGGTGGGCCGGTTTTGGCGGTTGCTCATCGGCTCCTCGCATTGCGAATGGAGGTGTAGATGCCGAGCAGGAGGAACGCGGCCAGCACACCTGCGGCCCCGCGCGCCAGGCTGAGCGAAATATCGCCGGGCCGGAATTGGGCCGGGTTGGCGGGCAGAGGCGTGTGCGTGGGGGCGATGGTTGGCAGCGGGGAGGCGGTTGGCATGGCGGGGATCGGTGAGGGGGAGGGGATGAAGGCGGCGGTCAGGTCCATCGTCGGGACTGGGGTGGCGGTGAGCGTCGGCGCGGGCGTGCTTGTCTCCACTATGGTATAGTTGCGGATGCGGATGTTCTGGACAATGATCTCCATCTCGCTGGCATCCGTGAGTGTGACGAGCAGGCGCAGATCATAATCGCCATCGGTGATGCTAAACGTATCCCATTCCGCCAGCGTACCGGCTTCGACGGGGTTGAAACTCTCGAAGATGATAAACCATGTCCCGGTGGGATCATCCGCATAACCAAAGGCCAGCTCGTAGGCGAAAAAGCCCTCCGGGTTGGCTGACCCCGAAATTTGCACCTGCCCCTGGAGGGCCGCGCCCCCCTGCGGGGCCAGGATGATCACGGCGTCCCCCGCCTGGGCGCGCGCCAGCCCCGGGGTCAGTATCAGCAGGGCGAAGATTAATCCAATGGTCAGGCGGCGCATGGCAATTGCCCAGTTTAGCACCAAGGGAACAGTGGGTCAACAAAGGCGGGGCAGGTGCGACGCACTTGCCGCATACAACTTCCCCGAATGACTGATTCCTTGAAGTGCGTCGCACCTTTTTCCGAGGCCGCGCGTGTTAAACTTGCCGGGACTGGAGGCAAAGCAATGACTCTTTATGGCGGTATCGAGGCAGGCGGCACAAAATTCGTTTGTGGGATTGGCGATGAAACTGGGCAACTACTGGACGTGACGCGCTTCCCCACCACGACCCCGGAGGAGACGCTGGGCCGGGCGCTTGAATATTTTGGCGGTCAGCCCGCACTGGCCGCACTGGGAGTGGCCTCCTTTGGCCCGGTGGACCCGCACCCTGCTTCGCCCACCTATGGCTATATCACGGCAACGACCAAACCCGGTTGGAGCCAGACCGATGTGGCCCAACGATTGGGGATGGCGCTGGGCACCCCCGTTGGCTTTGACACCGACGTGAACGGTGCGGCCCTTGGAGAATACCGCTGGGGCGCGGCGCAGGGGCTGGACACGTTTATCTACCTGACCGTGGGGACGGGCATCGGGGGCGGGGGAATGGCGGGGGGCCGCCTGCTCCACGGGCTGCTGCACCCGGAAATGGGCCACATCCCATTGCCCCATGACCGGGTGCGCGACCCCTTTGCGGGCGTCTGCCCCTTCCACGGGGATTGCTTCGAGGGGCTGGCTTCCGGCCCGGCCATTGAGGCCCGCTGGGGGGCGCGCGGCGAAACGCTTCCGCCGGATCACCCCGCCTGGGAATTGGAGGCGCATTACCTGGCATTGGGGCTGTGCGCCTATATCCTGACGCTCTCGCCGGAACGGATCATTGTGGGCGGGGGCGTGGCGGCACAGGCGGGTTTGTTGACGAAAGTCAGGGAGAAAGTGTTGGAACAGTTGAGTGGATACGTCCAGCATCCGGCGCTGCTGGGGCGGATGGATAGTTACATCGTGCCGCCCACACTGGGCGGCGAGGCGGGCGTGCGCGGCGCATTGGCGCTGGCGATGGCGGCGGCGGCTTGAACCTCAGGCAAATCCCCACGGCGGTAATCAAAACGCATTCCGGCGCTTGGGTACTGATGGTAGAATGTGCCGGTACTTGATTGAGGGCTTCCGTGCCCAATTCGCCGGTTGAGGCAAAAACAATGACGATGAATCGCAGTGAAAAGATGGTGGCCCGTTTGCGGGATTTGCAGGTGGCTTCGCCGGATATTGAGGCCTCCGCGGTGGTCTCCGTGGATGGACTGATTATGGCCTCGGCGCTCCCCGCGGATGCGGAGGAAGACCGCGTTTCGGCCATGTCTGCGGCCATGCTCAGCCTCGGCGAGCGGATTGCCCATGAACTGGGGCGCGGCCAGTTGGACGAGGTGTACATCCGCGGTGAGAGCGGCTTTGTCCTGCTCACCGCCATCGGGGATGAAGCCGTGCTGACTGCGCTGGCGCGGCATAACGCCAAACTCGGTCTCATCTTTTTGGAGATGCGCCGGGCGGCAGAGGATTTAGTGAGACTGGTCGGATGAACCGGAGTTTTTGCCCCCAAACACCAGCAGGAAATTGACGGGGAGGGCTTTACCGCCCTCCCCGTTTCGTTTAATGTCTCGAATGTTCCGTAGCATAGGGGCTTGTCCCCGCCAAACGCCCACAAGGGGCTATGCTACGAGTTTTGGAATAGACACCCTATCGCTCAGGAGAAGCGCAAATGACAAAATATCTATTCTTTACCGGCGGCGTGGTCAGTTCGGTTGGCAAGGGTGTTACCGCCGCGGCCATTGGCCGTGTCCTTAAGGAACGCGGCTTTACCGTCGCCGTCCTCAAACTGGACCCCTACATCAACGTGGACCCCGGCACGATGAGTCCCTACCAGCATGGCGAAGTCTTCGTCACTGACGATGGCGCGGAGACCGACCTTGACCTTGGGCATTACGAGCGCTTTATCGACATCAGCCTCAACCAGATGAGCAACGTCACCACCGGGCGCGTCTATGCCGATGTGATCGCCAAGGAACGGCATGGCGACTATTTGGGCGGCACCATCCAGGTCATCCCGCATATCACCAATGAGATCAAGCGCCGCATTGCCCAATTGGCCCGGCATACCGAGGCCGATTTTGTGCTGGTGGAAGTGGGCGGCACGGTGGGCGATATTGAATCCCTGCCTTTTCTGGAAGCCCTGCGTCAGATGCGCGGCGACGTGGGGCGGCAAAACACCGTCTTCATCCACGTCACCTGGCTGCCCTACATCAAGGCCACGCAGGAGATCAAGACCAAGCCGACCCAGCACTCCGTGCGCGAACTGCGTTCCATCGGTATCAGCCCGGACGTGATCATCGCCCGCTGTGACTACCCGATCAACCCGGACCTGCTGGGCAAGATCGCCCTCTTTTGCGACGTGGAGGCGAAGGCGGTCATCCCGATGGTCACTGCCGATACCTTGTACGAGGTTCCGCTCCTCGTCGAGCAGGCCAACGTGGGGGATTTGCTGTTGGAGCGCGTGGGGCTGGAGGCCCGCATCGAGCCTGATTGGAAGGAATGGGAACGCATGGTCAAAAAGATGCGCAAGCCCAAGCCGCGCGTCAAGATTGCCCTCGTTGGCAAATACGTGGAACTTCAGGATGCCTACATGAGCGTGCGCGAAGCCCTGCGCCACGCCGCCTGGGCACAGGATGTGGAAGTGGACATCGCCTGGGTGCATTCCGGCGAACTCGAAAAAGAAAAAGGCTGGGATGAAGTCATGAGTTCGGATGGCATCATCGTCCCTGGCGGGTTTGGGGAGCGCGGCATCGAAGGGAAAATATTGGCCGCCCGGTTTGCCCGCACGCAGAAAGTCCCCTATTTTGGGCTGTGCCTCGGGATGCAGGTGATGGTGATCGAGTTTGCCCGCCACGTCATCGAAGATGAAGGCGTCAACTCCACTGAATTTGAGCCAAATACCAAACACCCGATCATTGACCTAATGCCCGACCAGCGCGACATCACCGATATGGGCGGCACCATGCGGCTGGGGCTGTACCCGTGCGACCTGGAGGCGGGGAGTATTGCGGCCAATGCCTACGGGGCCGATCAGGTGCGGGAGCGCCACCGCCATCGCTTCGAGTTCAAGAATTCCTATCGGGAGATGCTGCACGCCGAGGGGATGAATTTCTCCGGCCTCTCGCCGGATGGCCGGCTGGTGGAAATCAGCGAGATGGATCGGGGCCAGCATCCCTTTATGCTCGGCACCCAGTTTCACCCGGAATTCCTGTCCCGCCCAAACCGGCCGCATCCGTTGTTTTCGGCATTCATTACTGCGGTGAAGGAACACGCCTCAGGGAACGGCCAATCCAAAGATAACGGTACCCCGGGGAACCCGTAGAACGAGATTCAAGCTCGTTCTACGCGTGAGCCGCCGGGGGGGCGTGATCCCTCCAGATTCTCCAACATCCCAAAAAAAGACCTCCCCGTTTGGCGGGGAGGTCTTTTTTAATCAGGGAGTATCAACGTACAGGGTTAGGGCGTGTAATAGACGTTGACGGCGATGTAGTCGAGCGTGAAGTCGCGCGCGGTGTTGCTGGCGACGTTGACAATGCGGATGCGGAAGTTGGCATTGGTCAACTCACCGGTGGCCCAGGCGCGGCCCCAGGTGTTGGTCGGGCCGCCGAGGACGTAGGTGGCTTCCGTGGTCGTGAGGGTCGCGCTGGAAAGGGCGGTCGTCCAACTGACGCCGCCGTCCCAGGAGATCTGCACGCAGAACTTGGGCGCGCCGGTGACGCTGTCGGCCTTGCCATCCAGCCGGACTTCGATGCCGTTGATGGTAGCGCCGCCGGGCACGGAGATGTTGTAGTTGTAGTAAGTGTGCCGGTCTTTGCGGTTGCTGGTGCAGGAGGTCTGGGTGCCAGTGCCGCTGTCGGTGTCCACTGCCACGGAGGCGTCGTTGCCATAGGCGTTGGCCGGGCTGCCTTCATAGCCGTTATTGTCGCCAGAGCCAGTGGTGACAGGGGCGTTGGCGCTGGGGCTGAGCAGGCCGGTGTTGGAGGGGCCGGGGGTGGGGGTGGGTGTGTTGGTGGGAGTGGCGGTTGGGCCGGGGGTGGGGGTGGGGCCGCTGTCGCAGCTGGCAAACTTGAAAGCGCCGATGCGCAGCCGCCAGCCGGAGGCGCTGGTGGTGGGAACGTATTCGTTGACGTACCAGAAGGTGCAGTCGTCCACGGGGTCTACGTTGAGGGAGGAGTAGTCACCCCAGCGGTTGCCGCCGCCCGTTTGTGAGCCGGTGCCGGTGTGGAAGACAGCTTCACCCTGCGGCAGTGTGCCCAGGGGATCGCCGGAGAGGCGGCCCGTATACCACAGGCTGGGGAACATGCTGCTGGAGGAGGCGCTGTAGGCCACGGCGAGGTTGCCGTCTTTGTCCATGGCAACACTGCCCATCCAGCGGTTGGTGCTGTTGGGGGAGTAGGTGCCTTGCTGGTAAATGGAGGGGGTACCACCGGAGAGACGAATCTCATACCAGCGGACGCCAGCCACAGCGGTGGTGGCTTCCACCGATTGGTTGGTGACGAGGGATTCGTGCGTACCGAAGTTGCGATAGGCCAGGCGCCAGGTTGGGCGCTGTCGGTAGGACAGAATGTCGAGTTTATTCGTGGTGCCGGATTGGGAGATGCAGGCACGCCCGGTTCCGCACGGGAAAATCGAGTCAAAGGCGGCGGTGGCGAGCGTGTTGGTCAGGTTGAAGTAGGAGTTGCCAGGAGTTACCCAGTCCACATGGTATTTCCAGACAGTCAGGGCATCCTGGGGCGCGCCATAAGGCCCGCCATTGTCCATTGATCCGACCCAATAGTTGGGGCTGCCAGCGGGCGGGAGGGTGGTGCCATCCAGGTCAGCCGGGAGCAGGCCGTCGCCCACATTGTAAGCTGTACCGCCGGGCGCTATCAGGAATGAGATGATCTGCGGGCTGGGGTTGCCGGCGATCATTTGGTCGCGGTTCATGGCATAAGCGCCCACGCCGGCAAATGGGCCGGTGCTGAGGAATTCACGGGTGCTGACGTAGTAACCATCCGGCCAGACGCCCAGCTTGGGGTAGTCAGGGAAGTTCGTGCCGGTGCCGATCTCGTAGCGATAGTAGGAGCCGGTGGGGTCGCCTGTGGTGGAGATGGCCAGACATTCGGAGTAAGTAGGGCCGCTGGCGGTGAACTGGGTGAGGAGCCAGCGGTCAGCCAGTTGATCGTAAAGGACGACTGGGTCGCCGGAGTTGTCAGCCTGGCACTCGCCGCCGAAACCAGACCAGAGCGTGTTGGTGGCTGCCGGGCCGTAGAGCAGGGTGCCCGTCTTGCTGTAAATGGCGAAGTACAGGTTGCTCATCGCCACGTAGTGGTTGGGACCGACGTCGCCGACCGGGTCGGGCGGGGCCACGCCAGCAATGTTGCTGGGGCCGTCGAAGCCGACGCTGGGGGAGGGGATATCCCTGCTGGCTGAGCCGAAGAAATCCTGGAGGGCACCATCAGCATCCTGTGGGCCGTAGACTGCATCGGGGCCAATGGCGTCGCGGTCATCCAGGATTTCGATCGTATCCTGAATGTTGATTTCGGCTGGGGCCAGGCTGCGCAACGGCGGGGAAACGTCGAAGTGTATAACCGGGCTGAGGCCGCGGTATTGGCCGGTGATAATGGGGGCCTGATTTTGCGGGGCCGCGGCCGCCCGGGCCAACAAGGCCGGGACGGTAAGCAAGGCGAAGATGGCCGTGAGTACCATCAACAAGAGCGAGCGATTTCGTTTCATGATTATTATTTCCTTGGGTAGGTTTCTGGTGGGAACTCCCCGGCAGGTGCGCTTCGGGAGCAAAGGAAGAGATGCGGCCCGGCACGCCGGGCCGCATCTTTTAAGTTACAGCATTTCTAAAACAAGGCACATATCCATGCAGTGACTAGCTGGGAGCTAAGGCGTACAACCGGGGAATTTGAACGCGCCAATGCGGGTCTGCCAGTTGGTGCCATTGGCGGTGAGGTACTCGGTTGTGAACCAGAAGGTACAGCCATCCACATCCACGGTCAGGGCGGAATAGTCACCCCAACGGGAGTAGGTGGTCTGGTAGCCCGTGCCAGCGATGAGGGTGGCTTCGCCCTGGGAAAGAGCGCCAAGTGGGTCGCCCGCGAGCCGTCCGGCATAGCGGATCTGCGGTTTGATGGCCGTGCTGGAAGCGCTATACCCGACAGCCATATCGCCCAGTTTATCCACTGCCACGGAACCCATCCAGCGGTGCGTGGTGTCCGGCTGGTAGGTGCCCTGCTGGTAAACGGAGGGGGTGCCGCTCAGGTTGCGGAACTCGTACCAGCGGATGCCAGCCACGGAGGATGAGGACACCGAGTGCGTTACCCAAAGGGCCGGGTTGCCCGCCACATTGGAGTATTGCAACTGAACCATCAGGCGTCCGGCCAGTGCATCCAGTTTGACGGCGGTGCCGTTCTGCGGAACAGTACCGGCATTTGCAAAGGAAGCGATGCTCGTGCTGACCGGGCCGGTGAAGGTGGAGAGGGAGGGGGTTGTCCAGTTGATCAACATTTTCCACGTGTACATCGTGGTGGTCGTCTGGAGCGACATCATGTAGTTCGGCGTACCAGCAACAGCCTGCGTTACCTTGGCGTTGGATGGGGCCAGGCTGAAGTAGGCCGTGCCGAGATCGGCAAACTGATAATCGAGCGCCGTGCCGTTGATCAGGTCGGAGCGGTCAAGCGCCCAGACGCGCACACCCTTGTAGGATGCGCTGGAGCAGGTGCTGGTCTTGCAGTCGAACATGTTGGCAGTCATATAGATGCCATCATGCCAGATGCCCATTTTGGGGTAATCGTTGAGCCATGGGTGGGTGGCATCATCGGCGCGCATCCCGTAGAACCACCAGCCGCCGGAAACGGGATCGGCTGTTTTGGAGACGGCGATACACTCATAGTACGGGCCGTCCTTGATGTTCGTCCAGGCGAAATCGGAGATGATCCAGCGGCCACTGACCTGATCGTACAGCACCACGGGGTCGCCGTCGTTGCTGGCATCACATGGGGTGCCGGTACCCGCAAAGAGAGTATCGAAGGTAAAGGCGGCCAGTTGTGTCCCGGTCTTGGAATAGATACCGATGGAAGTATTAACGGCCTGAATATAATGGCTGGGGCCAACATCACCCTGCGTATCCGGAGGCCAGCCCGCGCCCCAGGTATTCAGGTCGAGACCGGCAAAACTGACGCTGGCCGCGGGCATGGCATTGGGGGCATCTGTCGTCTGTCGGGCCGGGTCTACAAAGTCAGCGTTCTCGCCGCTGAGTTGGACGCGCTCAAACTCGGGGCTGACAGTTTTTTCGCTGGGGCCAACCTGTGGCAGGTTACGGAGGTCCCCATCAAAGGAGGCCGCCTGCACAGGCTCGCCGCGTTGGACAGGGCCTACGCGGGTGTCGCTCATATCCTGCGTAAAAGGCACTTCCACGCCGCCCAGGCCAAGCAGACGCACAGACTGCTGGACTTGTTGGCGGTTGGCAAATGGCTTGCCCGCCAGGATGCCAGCACCCAGCAGGACCACTGCCAAAACAAAAATCTTTGAAGCATTACGACGCATAAATTTGGACATCTCTACCTCCGTAAGAGACGCCTGCTCCCCGGCACGTGCGGCAGAATCCAAAATGGCGGCTTTGAGGCCGCCCATTCAGGTTGCTGGACTGAGTATCACGCACAAATGAAGTTGATGCAGGCATATTGGGATTGTGGGAGACAGTATAGCCGCGAAAAAATTTTGTGTTAGTACTAAATTCCTATGCGTTAATCCCTCGATGGTACTGGGATTTTGGGGAACTGGTGGGCTCCCTGCAAGAAAACAGGGATCAAGCGGGCCTGCCGGGGGGCGTCACCATTTGAGGAGATTGCCCCCCGCGAGCTGGCGCTGTTTCCCCTCTTTGCATCCGGGGGTAATGCAAAAGAGGCCGCCCGGTGTGGCGGCCTCTTTTGTTATCGTGAGTCTGGGGATTTACGGAGTGTAGTAGACGTTTACCGCGATGTAGTCGAGTGTGAAATCGCGGGTGGTGATGGAGGACACGTTGATGATGCGCACCCGGAAACTGGTGTTGCTGAATTCACCTGTGGCCCAGGCCCGCCCCCAGGTATCCGCCGGCCCGCCGAGGAGGTAGGTGGCCTCGGTGCTGCTGATGGTTGCGGTGGATTTGGCGGTTGTCCAGGTGACGCCGCCATCCCAGGAGAGTTGGATGCAGAACTTGGGCGCGCCAGCGGTGCTGTCGGCCTTGCCGTCCACGCGGACTTCGATGCCGTTGATGGTGGCCCCTCCGGGCAGGGAAATGTTGTAGTTGTAATAGGTGTGCTGGTCTTTGCGAGCGTTGGTGCAGCTTGTGCTGGTGCCGTTGCCGCTGTCGGTATCCACTGCCGCGGAGGCGTCATTGGCATAAGCGTTGGCCGGGCTGGTTTGGTAGCCATTGCCATCGCCAGCCAGGGTGGTGACGGCCGCGTTGGCGCTGGGGCTTTTGTAGCCCGTGCTGCCGGGCAAGGGCGTGGGGGTGGCGGTCGCCACCGGGGTGGCTGTGGCGGTTGGGCCTGGAGGCGGCGTGGGGGTGGGGCCGCCGGTGCAGCCGGGGAAGGTGAAGGAGCCGACGCGCGTCTGCCAGTTCGTACCGGTAGCCGCGTAGTATTCGGTGGTGAACCAGAAGGTGCAGCCATCGTTGGGGTCAATGCTCATGGCGGCATAGTCGCCCCAGCGGCTGAAGCTGGTCTGCGAGCCGGTCCCGGCGATCAGGGTGGCTTCGCCCTGCCCGAGGGTGCCGGCGGCATCGCCAGCCAGGCGTCCGGCATAGCGGATCTGCGGGAAGATGCTGGAACTGGAGGCGCTGTAAACGACGGCCATATTGCCCTGGCTGTCCACGGCCAGGCTGCCCATCCAGCGATGCGTGGCATCGGGTGAGTAGGTGCCGGACTGGAACACGCTGGGCGTGCCGGTCAGGTTGCGGAACTCGTACCAGCGGATGCCGGCGCGGCCGCTCGTCGAGACGGAGTGGGTGGCCCAGAGGGCCGCGTTCCCGCCGACGTTCGTCCACTGCAATTGTGCCATCAAGCGATCCCCGAGGGTGTCGAGCGTGGAGGCGGAGCCGGATTGCGGTACATTGGAGGGGAAAGCCCAGGAGGCAATCGAGGTGCTGACCGGGCCGGTGAAAGTGGAGTTGGCCGGGGTCACCCAGTTAACGGTGAACTTCCATGTGTTCATGGTTGTACTGGTTTGCGCCGACATCAGGTAGTTGGGGGTGCCTGCCGGGGGGACGGCGACTTTGGCGTTGGAGGGCAGGATGCTGTAAAACGCCGAACCCAAGTCCACAAACTGGACACTTAGCGGCGCGCCGCTGATCAAGTCCGCACGGTCAAGCGCCCAAATCCGCACGCCCTTGTAACTTGCGCTGGAGCAGGAACTCGTCAGGCAGTCAAACATATTGGAGGTCATGTAGAAACCATCATGCCACGCGCCGATCTTCGGGTAGTCATTCAGCCACGGGTGGGTGGCGTCATCAGCGCGCAGGCCATAGAACCACCAGCCGCCTGCGACCGGGTCAGCCGTTTTGGAGATGGCGATACATTCGTAGTATGGCCCGCTCATGATATTCGTCCAGGCAAAATCGGTGATCATCCAGCGGCCACTGACATTGTCATACAGCACGACCGGGTCGCCGCTGTTATCGGCATCACAGGAGGTCCCTGTACCCGCAAAGAGGGTATCGAACGTGAAGGCGGCCAGTTGCGTCCCGGTCTTCGAGTAGATGCCGATGGACGTGTTGACGGCCTGGATGTAATGGTTGGGGCCAACATCCCCCTGCGTATCGGGAGGCCAGCCCGCGCCCCAGGTGTTCAGGTCGAGGCCGAGAAAGCTGGTGCTGGCGGCGGGCATGGCATTGGACGCATCGGAGGTGTCCAATACCGGGTCCACAAAACCGGGGTCAGCGCCGGGCTGGGCGCGGTCAAACTCCGGGCTGAGACTCTTATCCTGTGGCCCAACCTGGGGCAGGTCGCGCACATCGCCATCAAAGGAAGCGGCATAGGTCAGCCCGCCTTCCTGAACGGCGCTCATGCTGGTGTCACTCATATCCTGCGTGAAGGGCACTTCCAAACCGCCGGGGCCAAGCAGGCGCACCGATTGCTCCACCTGCTGTCGGTTGGCAAATGGCGTTCCGACCAGCACGCCGAGGCCCACGAAAACCACGCCCAGGACGAGCATCTTTGTGAAATTACGACGAATAAATTGAGACATTTTTTCCTCTTTATGATGAGGCCCACAACCCGCGGGAAGCAGGCGATTTGATTTTCGGTTGAGAGTATAGTCGGAATACTCCCAACACAGCCGTAGCCCATTCCCCCTCAATAGGTACTGGAAACGGCCCCCTCCGCCCTTCGGGCACCTCCCCAAATTCGGCCCGTGGACTCTGCAATCGCCAATCGGTTCATGGCCGAATTGGGGGGAGGCCGGGTAGGGGTCCGCGCCACTCCCCCGCCTCTCGGTTATACTTTCGCCGCATTCCAGTCCAGACCCATCCAAGGAAAAAAAACATGACCATCATTGAATCCGTTTATGGGCGTCAAATCCTTGACTCCCGCGGCAACCCTACCATTGAAGTGGAAATCACCCTGACGGATGGCAGCATCGGGCGCGCCGCCGTCCCCTCCGGCGCCTCCACCGGCATCCACGAAGCGCTCGAACTACGCGATGGTGACAAGGCGCGCTATGGGGGCAAGGGCGTCTACAAGGCTGTCGCCAATGTCAACGGCCCGATTGCCGCGCTGTTGGAAGGTTGGGACGCCACCCGGCAAAAGTTGATTGACCAGGCCCTGCTCGAACTCGACGGCACGGCCAACAAATCCAAACTCGGCGCAAATGCCATCCTCGGCACCAGCCTGGCCGTCGCCAAGGCCGCGGCGGCCTCGTTGCGCCAGCCCCTCTACCGTTATATCGGCGGCGTCTACGCCCACACGCTCCCCGTTCCGATGCTGAACATCCTCAACGGCGGCGCGCATACCGGCTGGCAATCCACCGATTTCCAGGAATTTATGGTGATGCCCTTTGGCGCGGAATCCTTTGCGGAGGGCCTGCGCTGGGGAACGGAGATTTACCACGCCCTCAAGGGGGTGCTGAAAGCCAAAGGGTACGCGACCCTGGTGGGGGACGAAGGGGGTTACGCGCCCGCCTTCCAGGCCAATGTCGAGGCCGTGGAAGTCATCCTCGAAGCCATCGAGAAAGCCGGTTACAAAGCCGGTTCACAGGTCGCCATTGCCCTTGACCCCGCCGCCAGCGAACTCTTTGACAGCGAGACCCGTACCTACAACCTGCGCCGCGAGGGCAGGCAGTTGACCGGGGAGGAAATGGTCGGGTTCTGGAAGAGTTGGGTGGATCAGTACCCGATTGCCTCCCTTGAAGATGGCCTGGCCGAAGATGACTGGGATAGCTGGAAGATGCTCCAGCAGGATGTGGGCGACCGCGTCCAATTGGTGGGGGATGACCTGCTCGTGACCAACCCGGCGCGGGTGGCGCGCGCCATCGAAGAGAAAGCCTGCAACGCCCTGCTCGTGAAAGTCAACCAGATTGGCTCGCTGACGGAGACCATTGAGGCCGTGGAGCTTTGCCAGCGCGCCGGCTGGCGCGCCGTCACCTCGCACCGCTCCGGCGAAACGGAGGACACCACCATCGCCGATCTCTCCGTCGCTCTCAACATGGGGCAGATCAAGACCGGCGCGCCCGCCCGCTCCGACCGCGTCGCCAAATACAACCAGTTATTGCGCATTGAAGACGAACTTGGGGAGACGGCGGCCTATGCCGGTTGGGACGCCCTGGCCGTCAAACCGTCCTTCAGGAATGTCTGACCCCCAGGCCCAACTTGCCGCCTATTTAGCCGCTCGCAAATCTCAGCCGCCCCCTGCCAGTCAAATCCTGCCGCGGCCTGCGGCTGCCCCGTTAGTCCTGTCATTTACCCAGGAGCGGTTCTGGTTCCTCAACCAGCTTGAACCGGGCAACCCGGCCTATAACCGCCCGCTGGGTCTGCGTCTGCGCGGTCCACTGGATGCCGCGGCGCTGGATGCCGCCATCCACGCCCTCGTCCAACGCCATGCCATCTTCCGCACCATATTCCCGGCTGGCGGGACGCCCGCCGTGCACGTTATCCCTCAACTCATTGTCCCGCTTGAGCGCCTCGACGCTCCCAGCCTCCCCGCCGCCGAACGCCTCGCCGCTGATCTCACCCACCGCCCCTTTTCGCTGGAACACGGCCCATTGGTGCGCGCCAGCCTAATCAAACTGGCAGAGCAGGATCACCTCCTCCTGCTCGTCATGCACCATGTCCTCTGCGATGGCTGGTCGGCCCCGTTAATCGTCAACGAACTGGCCGCCCACTACCGCGGGGACGCCCCGCCCGCCCCCGCCCTCCAATACGCCGACTTTGCCTCCTGGCAGCGCGGCCTCGCGGAACAGGGCAAATGGGCGGCAGACCTTGCCTACTGGCAGGGCAAGCTGGCGGGCGACCTGCGCCCCCTCGAACTCCCCGCCGACCACCCGCGCCCGTCCGTCCCCGCCCACCTCGGCGGCGACCTGTACTTTGAACTTCCTCCTCCCACGCTCGACGCCTTGCGCACCCTCGCCCGCCAGGAAAACGCCACCCTCTTCCACGTCCTCCTCGCCATCTTCAACATCCTCCTCTACCGCAACACCGGCCAGCCCGATCTCCTCGTTGGCTGTCCCGTTGCTGGGCGCGGCCTCCCTGAGTTGGAAAACCTGATCGGCTTCGTCATCAACACCCTCGTCTACCGCACCTGCGTGGACGGGTGCGCCCCTTTCCGCGCCCTCCTCGGCCAGGTGCGCCGCACCGCACTGGAAGCCCTCGACCACCAATCCCTCCCGTTTGAAGAACTGCTCGCCCAACTCAAGCTGGATCGCACCCTGCGCCACGCCCCGCTCTTCCAGGTCATGTTCAACTTCGAGAACGTCCCCGCCCGCGAACCCGACTTCGGTGGGCTGGCCTGCGCACCCTTCCCATTTGACAGCGGCCAGGCCATTTACGATTTGAGTTTTGAGATCGTCGAGCGGGAGGGCGGATTGTCCTGCTGGATGAAGTACAGCCGCGACCTGTTTGACCCGCCCACCGGGGGCCGCTTCGCCAAAGAGTTTATTACCCTCGCAGAATCGATCTGCTCCCAAACCGATATCCCCATCGCCCTGCTCCCCTTCATCCCGCCCCTCGAAAGGAAGGCCCTCCTCGAGGAGTGGCACCGCGCCCCGGAGAATCCCCCGCCCGACCTGATCACGGACGCCTTTGCCGCCCAGGCCGCCGCTACCCCCGACCGCCCCGCCCTGATGATGGGCGCACGCCAACTCACCTATCGCGAACTCGACGCCCGCGCCAACCAGCTTGCCCACTTCCTGCTGGCGCGGCCTCCCGCCCGAAACCCCCGTGGCCGTATTGGCCCACCGCGCCCCGGAAGTCTATATCGCCATGCTCGCCATCTTCAAGGCTGGGGGCGTCTACCTCCCGCTCAACCCGGCGCTCCCGCTCGACCGCCTGGCCTGGATGACGCGCAATGCCGGGGCTGGGTTGCTCCTCACGCAAGCCTCCTTTGCCGATGAACTTCCCAAATTTGGCCTGCCCCACCAATTCCTGGATGGCGACTGGGACGCGGAATTTTCCCGTTACCTGGAGACCCCTCCGGGGACGGTCATCCATCCCGAACAACTGGCCTACCTGATCTACACATCCGGTTCGACCGGGGAACCTAAAGGGGTCATGATCCCGGTGAAAGGCGTGGCGAGCGTGGCTCGTGCCGTTTCCCGCTTAATGCAGATCAGCCCGGCAGACCGCGTCCTCCAATTTGCCCCGATCAGTTTTGACGCCCACATCCTGGATACCTTTGAAGCCCTGTTGACCGGCGCGGCCCTCGTGCTGGCGACGCACGATGAACTGCTCTCCAGCGACGGGCTGGAGCGCGTCGTGCGTGCGCAGGGCGTCACCGTGACCACCCTGCCGCCTGCCCTGCTCAAAACGCTGGAGGCGGCGCGCTTCCCCTCCCTGCGCGCCATCATCTCCACCGGTGAGGCCTGCACCCCCGACATCCTGGCAGACTGGGCGGCGGGGCGCATCTTTATCAACGGCTACGGCCCGACGGAAAACACGATTGCCTCGACGGTGGGGCTAATGCAGGCCGATACCGTGACGCCCGATATTGGCCGCCCGCTCGCCAACCTGACCGCGTATATTTTGGACGAAAACTTCCAGCCTGTGCCCGTGGGTGTGGAGGGCGAACTGCTGGTGGGCGGGGTCGGGCTGGCGCGCGGCTACCTGGGCAGTCCCGCGGCGACTGCCGAAAAGTTTGTCCCGCATCCGTTTGCGGTTGGCGGGGAGCGGCTGTACCGCACCGGCGATCTGGCCCGCTGGGGCGAGGATGGCAAAATCATTCTCCTGGGGCGGCTGGACGGCCAGATTCAAATCCGCGGCCAGCGCGTTGAGCCGGGGGAGATCGAGGCCGCCCTGCTGACCGTCCCCGGTGTGCGCGCCGCCGCCGTCACCGCCGACCAGGCGTACGGCAGTCCCGAACTGGCGGCGTGGTTGGTTTCCTCAGACCGCGGCTTGAGCGCCACGCGCATCCATGAGCATCTCCACAAGACCCTGCCCGAATACATGATCCCCTCCCGTTTCCGGCTGGTGGATGCGCTCCCGTTAAACGCGAACGGCAAGGTGGCCCGCGCCGCCCTCGCGGGGGGGCGGTACCCCGTTGGGAATCCCGCTCCCGGCGGAGGCCGCGGCCAACGATGCGCCGCGCACCACCCTCGAACTGGTGCTTGCCAAAATTTGGGGGCAGGCCTTTGGGCGCGACGAAATTGGCATCCACGCCAACTTCTTCCTGCTCGGCGGGCATTCGCTGATGGCGGTGGAGACGATCACGCGCATCCGCGCTGAAACCGGGATCGAAATCCCGCCGGCCCTGCTTTTTGAACTGCCCACCATCCATGAGCTGGCTTCCGCCATCCAGAATTATGGCGTGCCGGAACTGTCCAGCTCGCTCGTGGCAATCCGTGCGGGGCGCGGCGCGGTGCCCTTCTTTTGCGTCCACGGGGTGGGGGGGCACGTGCTGCGATTTTTCGACCTCGGGCAGGCGCTCCCCGAGGCGCGGTCATTTATCGGGATCGAGTCCTCTGGATTGCGTGATTTGGCCCTCCTGCCCGCCAGCGTGGAGGCGCTCGCCGCCCGCTATATCGAGGAAATCCGGTCATTCCATCCGCACGGGCCGTACCTGCTGGGCGGGCATTCTTTTGGCGGGTTTATTGCTTATGAGATGGCGCAGCAGTTGCGCAAGGCGGGTGAGCGGGTGCCGATGGTCGTCATCTTCGATACGCGCATCACACAGGGGCCGCGTTTCTGGCGGGCGTTGGGGCCGCCTGCCGCCCTGCGCTATGCCGGGCGTTACCTGGCTGTGCGCTGGGGGCAAAGGTTCCGGGCGTATGCGCGCGAGCCGCTGACGGGCAAACTGGTGCGCGCAAAAACCGCCGTGGGCAAGCGGCTATTCCCCGGCTGGGAGGCAGAGTATGGGGGCAAAGTGGATGCGCAAACGGAGCTACCCCAAAATTTAAAGGCCGTCTATGAGCACAACAACACGGTGCTGGGCAAATATCACATAAAGCGCTATGCAGGCGACCTGCTTCTCTTTAAGTCAGAGGAGCAGGGGGAAGCGAAATATTATGGCTGGGAGGAATTGGTGGATGGGAGGGTGGAAACGCATTACATTCCCGGCAAGCACGTGGAGATTCTCCAACCCCCCGGGGTAAGTCTCGTTGCCGAAAAGATTGAGCAGGCCATCCGGGCCAGGATGGGATAACGAACCCTTACGGGGCGGAATCGAATTCGAGGGGAGCCGTGACCCCGTCGGCTGGGGCGTCATCCCTCGAGGCGCCGCCGTTTTCCGGGAGTTTCAGATCAAGTGCGAGGGGCTGGAGCGCCTCATCGAGCGAATCCCCCTCTCGCCGCATACCGGGGGCGGGCGTGCCGCAATACGGGCACAGGTTCCAGGCCAGATCCATCAGGGAACCGCAGTGGTGACAGGGCTTGCGCTGTTTGGTGTGGCAATGCGGGCAGACGAGCCAGTCGTCGCGGGTGTGGCGGCCACAGCCGGGGCAGGTGTGCGCCTCCTCAATGGAGCGCAGGAGGGCTTCCTCTTCCAGCGTGTTCTGGTATTCCTCTTCAAGGGTCTGCTGCGGGCGCAGGATCAGGTAGATGACGATCCCCGGCAGGAAGAGTACCGCCACCACCAGCACGGCGAGGAAACGGATCAGCGGGTCCTTGCCGCGGGCTTTGATGTCGCGGTACGTCCAGATGATCAGGCTGAGCCACAGGGCGGCGATGAACGCCCCGCCCCAGGCCGTCAGGCCGAGGAGGATGCTGCTGAGCAGGGTGGGATCGAGGATCATGGTCGGGGGAGGGGCAATTCGCCGGGAGTAATTTTCCAGTTGGAAGATTGAAAGTGGCGAATTGCTGAATAATCGGGCGAAAACAGGGATCTTGGAAGTTGAGAACCTTCGCCCGATTACCTTGCCGGGCGATTATAGCATGGATAGAATTAGGGCCAGGAAGCGCACTCCACCCAAGAGCAGGGCAATCGCGTTGAAATAAATACGCTTGGAAAAATCCGCCATTTTGTCATTAGTATACTGAGAAAGGCACGGCAGACCGTCTGTCATTAGGTCCTCGAGACCGTCTCGCAACAAAGATCGCCGTGCCGAAATCACAAATAGCCCGAACAGTTGAAAGGTCGTTAGAGGCC
>Ga0247727_10000715_pt1 | contig 81436 bp, 68 predicted proteins | sample WisWelCaveWW1625_FD_202498 | JGI IMG/M metagenome (GOLD analysis project Ga0247727, IMG submission 202498) | Biofilm microbial communities from Wishing Well Cave, Virginia, United States - WW16-25 | ecosystem: Environmental > Aquatic > Deep subsurface > Groundwater > Cave microbial mat | place...
CTCACCGCGCGCGGTCGCGAGACACTTTCGATCATCCTTGCTCTCCATGACCTTACGCTCGACGAAGTTCGCAGGGCCTCATGAGATCTTCCCAAACCGCGAAGATCCTGCGGGTTAGTAGCACAGTCTCCTTCGCGGCGGCACGGTGCTCTTCGAGCCATTAACGCGGAGTGGCAGAGGAGGCAGAGAGCGCGGAGCGGTTTGGCTGCAAGCGGAACGCCCCTGTCGGACAAGCGGGCCTGCGGCCCTGGCACGGCTGACCGGAAGGACCCCAAGAAAAGCGTCTTCCTCTGCGGGCTCTGCCACCTCTGCGCCTCTGCGTTTCGCCCGGAGGGCACACCCCCGCCGATCGAAGACGGTGCGGTACTCCCAGATTCAAAGTTGACGGCACACTAGGGATTCAGCAGCGTCCGCACCCACCGCGTGCCGCGCCGGGTGAAGAGCTCGCGCGCGTGCAGGCGGTTTGGCGCCCGGCGCCAGAATTCGATCTCGGCGGGAATGACCCGGTAGCCGACCCAGGTCGGCGGGCACGGCACGTCGCGCCCTGCGTACTCCTCCCGCAGCGCCGTGAAGCGTGCGTCGAGCTCACGGCGGGTCCGCAGCGGCAGGCTCTGGCGGGACGCCAGGGTGCCGAGCTGGTGCAGTTTTTCGCGGCCTCGCCACGCCGCTTCGGCCTCCGCCCTGCGGATGCGCTCAACGCGCCCCGTCACTCGAACCTGGCAGCCGCGCTCGTGCCAGAAATAGACGAGCGATGCCCGCGGATTCTCCTCCAGCTCCCGCGCCTTGCGGCTCGTCGTGTTCGTGCAGAAGACGAATCCGCGTTCGTCGACGCTCTTCACGTAGACGTGGCGTACCGACGGCCGCCCGCGCCGATCGGCGGTCGCGACAGCAACGGCGTCAAGCTCCGCGACCTTCGCGCGCTTCGCGGCGGCGTACCAGCGCCGGAACTGGGCGAGCGGAGTCACGGTCAGACTCTAGCAAAACGAAACTCCCCGCCCACCTTTCGATGGGACAGGGAGTCGTGATTCCATGTCGACTACGACTGGACCGGCGGCTCGCCCTCGGGCTTGGGCGGATCGAGGGGCGCGGCTTCCGCCGCGGCCTCTCCCGTCGTCTCCGCCACACCCGGCAGTGCCGGCTCCTGGCTCTTCCTGCGCTTTCGTTTCGGCTCCGCGGCGGCAGGCGCCTCCATCACGGCGGTTTGCGTCCCGGTGGCGCCCGCGATTGCCGCCGCTGCCGCATCCTCGACGTCGATCGCCCGGCCCGCTGCCGCTTTGACCTCCGCCATGGCGGCCGCCTTCCGCGCGGTCGACTCCGCACGCAACGCCTTCAGTTTGTCACGCCGGTCGCGCAGGACGTCCAGGTTCTGGCCGTGCATGTCCACGGAGACCCTCTTCGAGACCCCCTGCTGCTCCATTGTCACGCCGTAGAGCACATCCGCGATCGCCATGGTCGGATGGCGGTGGCTGATGATGATGAACTGCGTTTCGTTCACGTGCTCCATCACGATGTTCGTGTACTTGCCGACGTTCGCCTCATCGAGCGGCGCGTCGGCCTCGTCCAGGATGCAGAACGGGCTCGGGTTCGCCTTGAAGAGAGCCATGACGAGCGAAAACGCCGTCAGCGACTTCTGGCCGCCGGAGAGCATCGAGATCGGCAGCATCTCCCGGCCCGGCATCCGCGCCATGACCTCCAGGCCGCGGTCCATCTCCTCGACGCCCGGCTCCTCCTGCACGATGATGTCGGCCTTCCCGCCGCCGAAGACCTTCCGGAAGATCGTCCCGAACTGCTCCCGCACGAACTCGAGCGTGCGATCGAAGAGCTCCTTTGACTCCTTGTTGATGCGGCGGATGAGGTCCTCGAGCTGCCCCTTGGTGCGCTCCAGGTCCTCCGCCTGCGTCGTCATCAGCGCATCGCGCTCCTCCAGCTCCTTGAGCTCGTCCAGCGCGACCGTGTTCACGTTGCCGAAGTTGTTGATGCGCGAGCGAAGATCCTCGGCCTCCTGGCAGAGCGTCTCCCAGTCGAGCCCCTCCTCCTGGGGCGGCGCATCGCCGAGCAGGTCGATGGAAAGCTCCTCGCGCGCCTTCTCGACGCACTGTTGGATCGTCATCTCCTGCTGGGCCTTCTGGATCGCGAACTGGTTCTGCTCGCCCTCGACGCCGCGGATCGCCTGGTCGATGGCGCCCGCCTTGTCGTTCGCCTCTGTAACGCGTGCCTGGGCCGCGTCGCACTCCGTGCGGAGCGCCTCGACCGCGGCGCGCCGCTCCTCGAGCTCCTTCGCGAGCGCTTCTCCGTCGCGACGATTCCGTTCGATCTCCTGCATCACCGACGCGAGGCGCGCATCCGCGTTCGCCAGCGATTCCTCGCTGCGGCGGACCACGTCCTCCTGCTGCGCAATATCGGCCTCGAGGCGCGAGATGCTCTGATCGGCGCCGCGGAGCTTCTCCTCGATCTGTCCGCGGCCCACCATCTGCGCGTTGAGCTCGTTCTGGAGCTCGGTGCGGGCGATGGAGTACTTCTGCTGCGTCTCCGTCAGCACCGCCGCCTCCCGGCCGAGCTGCTCGCGCAAGGCGTCCAGGTCCCTGAGCAGCGCCTCCATCCGCGCGGCGCTTTCCGCCGTGGCCGCCTGGAGCGCCTCGATCTGCTTCGCCTCCGCGCGCGCCGTCATCAGCTCCTGCCCGGCGAGCGCGTGACGCTTCTGAACCGCCTGGAGCGCGACCACGACCTCGGTGTAGGCAACGTGCCGGTCATACCCGAGCTGCCGGAGTCCCTTGACGCGGCCCTCGGCCGCCTTCAGGAAATCCTGGCACTCGCTCTTGCGCGATTCTCTCGCGCTGATCAGCTTGAGGAACTCCTCGATCTCGACCTCGAGCTTCTTGAGTTCGACCCTGCGCGAGAGCAGGCCCGGCCCCCCGGCCTTGGGCCCGGCCGTGACCGACCCGTTCGGATCGAAGACGTCGCCGGACCGGGTCACGATCCTCGACGACCCGGGCCAGAGGTCGCTCAACGCCTCCGCATCCTCGACGCCGTCGACGACAAGGACGTCGCCGAGCAAGGCTCGCACCAGGGGCTGCACGACGTCGTCGCACCGCACCAGTTCGTGTCCGCGTGAATTCACCCCCGGCGTGTAGCGCACCGTCATCATCCGCGGACGGCACGAGTCGAGCGAGACGATCGTCGCGCGGCCGTGCGACCGCGCGAAACTCGCGGCGGCCTTCGCCTGCTCGGTCGTGTCCACCACGATCATCCCGGCGGCGTCGCCGAGCGCGTTCTCGACCACCGCCACATCCTCGGGATTCGCCTCGATCAGGTCGGCCAGTGTTCCGCGGACGCCCGGGAGGCCCGCCCGCAGCAGCGCGCGGGTGCCTTCGCCGAGGCCCTCGTACGCCATCTCGAGCTCACGGAGCGTCGACTGCCTCGACGCCCGCGCCTCCTTGGCGGAGCGCAGCGCCCCGAGCTCCTCGTCCAGCTTCACCAGTTCGTCGCGCAGCCTCGACATCTCCGCTTCTTCGAGATCGAGCCGGCGCTTGAGGTCGGCCATCTCGGCTTCGAGCCCGGCCCGCTTCATGTCTTCGGCGACACGGCGTGCGTTGAGCTCCTCGAGCTCCTTCTCGACCAGGGCTGCCTGCGATGCGACTCGTGCCGCCCGCGCAACCAGCGCCTGCCTCTCGCTTTCGATCTGCGACCGCTGCGCCTTGTACTCGGCCTCCTTGTGGGCGAGTTCGGCGCGCTCGTTTTTCCTGGATTCGATCTCCTGCTCAAGCCGGCGGCATTCGCGGTTCGCATCATCGAGCCGCGTTTTCGCATCCTCGATGCGCGCGGAGACGGCGGCATATTCGGTTTCGAGCTCTCCGCGTCCCCGTTCTTCCTCGAGCTTGAGCTCCCGGCGCGACGTCAGCTGTCGGAGCGCCTCGTCGCGCTGGCCCTCGGCGTTCGCGCGATCGCTGTCGAGCTCGGCCTTGCGGTTTTCGTAATCCGCGATGGTCTTCTGGAGGAACTCGGCCTTCGACGACGCGGCTGAGAGCTCGTTCTCAAGCCCGGCGCGCTTTTCATCGAGCCCGGCGAGCTCGGCATCCGCCTTGGCCGCTTCGTCGCGGCGCGCCGCGAGGTCCGACTCGAGCGACGCCTTCTTCGTCTCGATCTCGGCGATTCTCGCCAGCGTCGCGGCGAACTCGGCTTGAAGGCCCGTGAACTCGTGCCGGACAACCTTCGACTTCTTCTCCCGGTACTCGTCCTGGAGCCGCTTGTAGGCCGAGGCGCGCGCCGCCTGTCCGCGCACGCTGCGGAGCTGCCGCTGCACTTCGCGCGTCAGGTCGCCCATCCGAAGCAGATCGCCGGAGACCTTCTCAAGCCGCAGCTCCGTCTCCTTGCGCCGCGCCCGGTACTTCGAGATGCCCGCGGCCTCGTCGAAGACGAGGCGGCGCGCCTTCGGATCGCTCGTGATCAGCTTGTCGATCTTCCCCTGCTCGATGATGGAATAGTTGTCGGCGCCGATGCCCGTGCCATAGAGCAGGTCGCGGATGTCCTTCAGGCGGCAGGGGTTCTTGTTGACGAGATACTCGCCCACGCCGTCGCGGTGGAGACGCCGCGTGATTGTCACTTCGTCGAACTCGATGGGCAGCGCGTGGTCGCCGTTGTCGAGGGTCAGGCTCACCTCGGTGTAGCCGGCGGCGGCGATCCCGTCGGCGCCCTTGAAGATGACGTCCATCATCTCCTCGCCGCGGACACTCTTGTAGCTCTGGGTGCCGAGGACCCACTTGATGGCGTCGACGACGTTCGACTTGCCGCAGCCATTGGGTCCGACGATGCACGTCACGCCCGGCTCGAACAGGATGTCCGTCTTGTTCGCGAAGGACTTGAAGCCGACCATCTCGAGCTTCTTGAGCTGCATACGTGCCCCTTTTGCCCCTGTCCACTACGGTCGAATGCGGAACGCTATTGTGCGCTGTTTACGCGAGGAAAATGCCCGTGAGCGCGCGAAGCGCCGCGAGCAGACGCCGAAATGCCCCTCTCATATGCTCTCCCGGTGCGATCACTACTCTTATCGGCGGTTGGGGAGGCGGGATTTAGCCAATAATGGGATTGTGATCGACGAACATGAACTTCCCGAGGGCGAGGAGTTCCGGGACGAGGAGCACCCCGCCGCCATGGCGACGTCCCCCTGCCCGGCGTGCGGAAGGTCGATCTACGCGGACGCCGAACGCTGTCCGTCCTGCGGCGATTACGTGGTCCCCGGCGCGCGCGGCCTGAGACGCCGGCCGGCGTGGTGGTGGATCGCCTTTGCCGTGGTCCTGGCGGTGCTGCTCGCCTGGGCCTTCGGCCGCGGATAAGAGAGAAGCCGGCCCGTGAGGACCGGCTTCGTTTCGTTCCGGGGGATTGCCCGCGGCAGGCTACTTCAGGTGCTTCGCGATCAGCTTGTTCATCTCGAACATGGTGACCTGGTTCTTGCCGAAGACCGCCTTCAGCTTCTCGTCGCTGTTGATGTTGCGGCGGTTGACCTTGTCCTGGAGGCCGTTCTTCTTGATGTAGACCCAGAGCTTCTTGACGACTTCCGACCGGGGCAGCGGCTTGTTGCCGACGACGGCTCCGAGCTCGGCCGACGGCTGGAGCGGCTTCATGAACGCGGAGACCTTCTTTTCAGCCATGACTCTCTCCTTGATGTCTGGTGTGTCGCCGCAGGAACACCCCGCGGCTGGGCAGGGGTGAAAGCGTAGCGTCGCCCCCCTCGGGGCGCAAGCGATAATCGCCGAATCTATGCCTAGAAACTCGCGTATATCGAGGCTTTCACGGACCTCACGCGTGCGCATCGAAGAGCGCCTTGCGTTCCACGAGCAGCCGGCGGATTTCGCGATAACTTTCCATGCGCGAGGCCGCGATCTTCCCTTCCTGGAACGCCTGGATCACCGAGCATTGCGGCTCGGCGCCGTGCTGGCAGTCACGGAATCTGCAGCCGGCTCCGATCGCCGCGAACTCCTGGTAGTGCTCCTTCAGATTCTCGGGCGTGACGCCCCACGCCGTGAAGTACTCAAGCCCCGGCGTGTCCACGAGGCGCCCGTTCGGCAGATCGAACACCGTCGCCCACGTCGTCGTGTGCTTCCCCGTCCCGTACGCCTCGCTCACCAGGCCCGTCCGCACCTTGAGGCCGGGGGCGATCGCGTTCACGATGCTCGACTTCCCCACCCCTGACGGGCCGACCAGCGATATCGTCCGCCCCTTCATGAAGTTCCGCAGGTCGTCGATCCCATCGCCTTTCGCCGCCGCCGTGAGAAAGACCCGCATCCCCAGCTTCCGGTACGGCTCGAGCCGCTCCGCCGTCCCCGGGGGCGCGAGATCCATCTTGTTCACGATCAGGGCGCACGGCACCGCGCCCGATGCCCCCAGCACCAGGCACTTGTCGATGGTCAGGAGATCAAGCTCAGGCGTCCTCGCCGCGACCACCACGAGCAGCGCATCCAGGTTCGCGGCAATGACGAGTTCGCGGCTCGGGCTCGCGGGATCGACCCTCGACAGCTTCGAACGGCGCGGCAGGACGCTCTCGATGATGCCCTCGCCCGCCCCGGCATCGGTGAACTCGACCTCGTCGCCGACGGCGCAGAGCTTCATCTGGTGGCCGCGCTCGCGCCTCGCCTTCCCGCGGATCGAGCATCGATAGACGGCGGTTCCGACGTGAACCTCGATCCCATTGCCGAGAATCGTGTAGACGATGCCGATCATCAGCGTTGACCCCGGGGCAGCCGCCGGCGAGTCGAGTGGGTCATTCCGCACGAACGGCGGACGCCCGCGTCGCGCGAAACGAGTGCTCGATCAGCGCATGGAGATCGCCCGCCGACATCGCCGCGCGCGTGGCGGCAGCGATCGTGGCCGCGCCGCTCGGCACGAGCGTGTGGAATCGCGCTTCGGCGGTGACCAGCTCAGCCGGTTTGACGGCGCCGCCCAGCCGAAGCCCCGGCGTGTAGCCGCCCTCCAGCGTGCGAGCCCTTGCGTAGAGCTGGCGGTCGATGCGTGTGAACCGCGCCCCCGCCTCGACGTCGGCAAGGTCGAGCAGCACCAGCGGCAGGCCCTGCTTCGATGCCTCCTCCTTGACCAGCATGTGGAGGTACGAAACGACTCGAAGGGCCGTGCGCAGGATGGGCTCCTCGTCGCCGCCCGAAAGCAGCATCGCCGCTTCGCGCAGGCCCGAGACGCCGATGGCAAACTCGGGCTCCGTCGAACGCGGCGCACGCCGCAGGAGCGCGCGCTTCGCGGCATGTCCTTTCGCGGCGAGTTCCATGGCCTTTTCAAGCTCGACATAGAAGTCGTCGCCGCGGAAAACCGCCTGCGGGAGATTGATCGTCGCCGCCTGCGCGATCGTGTAGGGCTGCTCGCCGGTCGACCAGCGCGAAAGCCTCGCCGTCGGCGTCGCGCCGCGTTCGAAGAGGAAGAGCGATCGCCCTTTCTCCCCCGCGTAGCGGCACGCCTCGCGCAATGCGTCGCTGAACGAATTGTCGCCCACGCTGAAGACCAGTTCGGGGGCGACTTCGCGGGCGGCCCGGATCAGCTCGACGGCGAACGCGCTGGCCCGCGACTCGTACTCGCCCAGCGTCGCCCGCAGGTACGCGGGCAGGCCGAGGTCGATCCCCAGGACCACGCGCTTCCCCGCGACCGCGCGCAGCAGCCCGACCGCCTCCTCCGCCGGATCGCCCAGCAGGGTCGCGTAGTGCGCGTTAATGTGCGCGAACTCCACCGCCTCCGCTGCGTAAGGGGCCTGCTCGGCGAGCAGCGCGGAGAGATGTGCCGTCAGGCCGCGTCCGGTCCGCGGCGCATCGGCCAGCAGCGGACCGCGAACGCCGTTGCGCCGCACGGCCTCCACGGACGGGGCGGTCCACCACACTTTCAGCGGATGCTCGACGTGGTGGAAATGGACCCGGCCTTCGATGTGCGCGTCGGCGACCTCGCGCGGATAGAGCTCCTGCAGCACGTATTGCCGCATCGTCGTTTCGCCGATCGCGAGGCACATGCGCTCGGGATCGACCGGCTTCGTCGGCGCCCGCTCGGGGTCCTCGTCGGGCCGCACCATCCGGTCCAGGTCGTACTTCGGCAGGCCGACCACGAGCTGCTTGCGGAGCTTCACGTTGTAGCCGCGCGCCAGCAGCTCCGCGTTGACGAGCTCGCGGATCAGCATCGTCGAGACCCGGCGGTGGCCCTCACGGAAGACGCGCGCTTCGACCGCCGTCGCGATGTCGCGGGCGATCGTCTCGTCGAGGCCCGCCTCCTTCACGAGCGCCGACGTGATGCGCTCGCGCCCCCAAGCGCTGACCTCGTCGCGGGTCGCCGCGTCCACGAGCACCGGCTCCGAGGGGAACAGGTCGCTCGATGGCGCCGGCTCCGGGGCGCGCTGCTCGCGGAAGACCATGTACTGCTTGGCGATGTCGGCGTGCCCCGTCTCCAGCAGGATCTTCTCAACCATCCCCTGGATCTCGGAACTCGACGGCACCTTCCGGTCGTAGTAGCGCTCCAGGTAGGTCGTCACGACGCCGGCAAGATCGTTCGCCAGGTAGCGGTTGTCCTGCCCCGCCGCGCACGCCGCGCGGTAGATCGCCTCGGCGAGCTTCACCTCGTCGTAGACCTGGGTCTGGCCGTCGCGCTTGCGGACGTGTTCGATCTTGCGTGGCATGCGTGGCTATTTCAGCAACGGACGAAGTTCTTTCACGAACTCTTTCAGCTCTTTCACGTCCTTGAATTCGCGGTAGACCGACGCGAATCTCACGTACGCGACGTGGTCGAGCTTCTGGAGTTCGCGCATGATCAGGTCGCCGATGACGGTCGACCGCACTTCACGGTCCCCCTTGTCGTAGAGCTCGCGCTCGATTTTCGCGAGCAGCGCCTCGATCTCGTCGGTGCTCACGGAGCGCTTCGTGAAGGCGATCATGAGCCCGCGCTTGATCTTCTCGCGGTCGAACGGCTCGCGGCGCCCGTCCTTCTTGATCACGTAGAGCGTGACTTCCTCGACGTACTCGTACGTGGTGAAACGCCGCTTGCATTCGAGGCACTGGCGCCGGCGGCGCACCGCCTTGCCCTCCTCCACCGCGCGCGAGTCGATCACCCGGTCGTTGTCTTTTTTGCAGAACGGACAGCGCATGCGGGGGCGAGTCTATCAGATGCCGGCTACTTCGAGTCGAGCGTTGTGGTCGCGTCCGACTTCGGGACCAGGATCTCGCCAAGCCCCCGGCACGCCCGGCACGTCCATCGGACGCCGAGAAAGACCGACCCGGTCCCCGAGCAGGCGGAGCAGGTCCTGGTCGTGCAGATGTCGCCGCCCGCGGGGCACTTGCGCGGACCGTCGCACCGCGAACAGTCCATGAATCCGTCCTTGCACTTGGTGCAGTGGAGCGTCTGCGCGATTCCCGTGCTCTTGCACTTCGGGCAGTTCTCGAGCTGGAAGCCGCTCGAGGTCTTCATCTTCCCGGTGCCTTCGCACGCCTTGCAAACGACCTTGATGTCCTTCTTCCCCTGGCAGTTCGTGCAGCGCCACTTGCCGTCGCCCCCGCACGTCCCGCAGTTCATCGCCGCCTTGATCGACTTGATGAGCGCCGCGATGTGCGCGGCCAGCGCCGCGTCGGCCTGCTTGATGCCTTCCAGCCCGCCAATCGCGCGCTCGAAACCGCGGCCGCGCTGATGCGCGAGTCTCAGCAGCGCCACGGACCACGCGTATCTCACGTTCGCCGTGTCGACGGCGCGGAACTCCTTGAGCCATGCCAGGACCGCCAGGTCGTTGTCGCCCGCCCGAATCCAGTTCGCGAGGTCGATGGCGACGTTGCCCTCCGCCGTGCCGACGACGCCGTTGGCGATCTCCAGTCCGAGCGCCCGCGCAACCTTGTCGCGGTCCGCGCCGGCCGGGACCGACGCGATGTGTCCAACGCCGAAGAGCTTCAGCGCCTCCGGCGCATCGAGCTTTCCGTACCGCTCCGAAATCCACTTCGCCGCGTCAAGGTGCTCCTGCGACGTCAACGACCCCTGCACCCAGGGTCTCTTCAAGTAGTCCTGGACGGCTTCGAGCGACGCGCCCTGCAGCCGCCACTCGGCATCGCTTCGCGAGAGGAACAGCACCGTCGCGATGGAGAGGTCGCTCCCGCCGCGCAGCTTCTCGATGGCCGCCTGCCGGTTGGCGGCGTCCGCCCGCTTCGCCGGGTCGCGGAGGACGTCGAAAGCGGACGGTTCGACTTTCGGCGTCGGAGCCGGATCACGCTTCGGCACCGTCCCGCCCGTCATCTGCGAGCTCATCCGCTCGCGGAGCATGCGCAGGAGCTGGATGATCTGGACGAGCTTCGCGTCGAGATCGGCGTACTTCTCCTCGGGAAAGAGCTCGCGCGCCTCGGAGTACGCGGTCCTCGCCTTCTTCACCTTCTCCGCCGCCGCGCGGAAGATCGCGTCCTGCCCGGATGACGCCGCCAGTCCCTTCTCGTACTCCGCTTTCGCCTCGTCAATGAGCTTGTCGGAGTCGCCGAGAATCTCCTTCGGCGACGTCAGGATCTTTTCGACCTCTTCTTTCAGGTAGGTCCGCACGCCGCCTTCGGTCGTGACCTCCCAGAACGTCCCCTTGTCAACCACTCCCCCGGAGACCTTGCCGCCGTCCTTGAGGACGACCACGTCGCGCCCACGGAGGCTCGTCTCGAGCGAGCGCAGCGCTTCCGCGCGAGTCGAGAGGGTCGCGGGCAGAAGGAGGATCGCCAGCCAGCGCATAACCATTGAACCCTTTGACGCAGCGAACGGCGCGGGGTCTCACACAAACGCTCCGCCCCGCCGTACAATCAATAACGCCTGAGGGAGCCTCTCCTATGATCAAGTTTCTTCTCGGCATCGCGCTCATCGCGGGCCTCTGCGCCGCCCAGGACGATCCGCCGAAGGACCCCAAGAAGGATCCGCCGAAGGATCCTCTGAAGGAGCCGAAGGACCCGCCCAAGAATCCCCAGGATCCGCCCGTGATGCCCACCGGCAATCCGAAGCTCTCGAAGCTCGCCGACCGCTGCGGCAAGGACGTGAAGTGGATGACCGACTTCCCCAAGGCGCTCAAAGCCGCGAAGGAGCAGGGCCGCCTCATCTTCGGTTACGTCTACGATCGCGACCGCTCCAGCATGTTCGGCAACGGCTTCAAGGACGACTTCATGAAGGCCGGGCCGTTCATCGACGTCGACCTCGTCAACACCGTCAGCCGGAAGTTCATTCCCCTTCGCATCGATCTGAACAACGAGTTCATCACCATCGGCGGCGACGGCGAGGTCATGCTCGTCACGCCCGAGGGCGAGCGCCTTCTCAAGCTCAACGACGTCACCGTCCCCGGCTTCATCTTCATCACGCCCCAGGCGAAGGTCGTCCACAAGTTCGACAGCATCGCCGTCGCCACCAGCGAGCTCATTTTCCACGTCTGCCGCACGGTGCTCGCGAAGTACAAGGACTACGACAAGCCCGGCGCCGGGCTCGTGGAGGCGAAGGACGCCGTCGCCAAGGACCCCGAGGATCTCCGCACGCGCTTCAAGCTCGGAGTGGAACATCTCAAGGACGGCGATTTCGAGACGGCCATCGGGGTTTTCAAGGAGGTCCTGAAGCGCGGCCCCGCGGAGAATGAAGGCGTGGAGAGCCTCTACCGCATCGCCACCGCCTACCGCCGGCTGCGAAAGCCGGCCGACGCTCTCGCCGCCATTGATGAGGCGCGCAAGCTGAACGCGAAGGTCGGGGCGAAGATCGAGGGCGACATGATCCTCGAGAAGGCGCTCCTCGAACTCAAGCAGGGCCGCGATGCCGAATCAGAGAAGCTCCTGAAGGAAGTGGCGGAGAAGCACCCGAAGGCGAACCGCGCTCCCGAGGCGGCGTTCCTGCTCGGCGCCATCGCGTTCCTGCACGACCGCGAGAAGGACGCGAAGGAGATCTGGACGAAGCTGACGGAGGCGAATCCGGAGAGCCCGTGGGCCTGCAAGGCGGCGGCGGAGCTCCTCGACCGCGGCCCGTTCGTGAACGGCTGGGAGGATTTCGAGTGGCTGCCAGCCCACCTCCTGTCGGCGGACGCGACGTCGACGGAGCGCCGGCGCCCCAACAGTGAACGGCCCGACGCGATCAAGGAAGGCGTCGACTATCTCCTTCGCAAGCAGCGAGACGACGGCAGCTGGCGCAACGTGAAGGGCCAGTTCGACTTCCGCGACTCGCTCTCGATCCTCGGCGCATATGCGCTCTGGGAGTGCCGGGACATCCGCCCCGAGGAGAACAAGAGGGCGCGCGACAAGGCCATCGCCTACTTCGAGAAGTGGCTCGAGAAGAAGGCCTCGTCGGCGCAAATGGGCGTCTGGCCATACGTCAACGGCATGCATGTCTTCACGCGGCTGGCGATGGGGTCGGACGGCGACGAGAAGAAGCGCTTCCTCGACGGAGCGATGAAGTGCTACGAAGTGCTCAAGAAGGCGCAGCTCTTCGACGGCTCCTGGTCGTACGTCGGCAAGGACCCGACGCCGTTCATCACCGCGCCGGTCATCGTCACGCTGAAGGAGTTGAAGGACGCCGGCGGCGCCATCGACGAGAAGGTGGCGGACAAGGGGATCGAGGGGCTGCTCACGCTGAAAGGCCCCGCCCGCGACCCGTACAAGATCGGGATCTACTGGTATTTCCACAAGGCGACCGACCAGTTCGATCACGGCGCGCCGGAGGGCGGCGCCGGCCGGACGCCGATGGCGTACTGGGCGGAATTCAAGTGGGGCAAGTGCAAGGAGGAGGAGCTGGCGGAGGCCATGAAGATGTTCATGGACCACAAGATCCGCCTGATGCGGGTGCGCAAGACGACCGACTGGCACGCCGGCAAGTTCGCGAACGCGCCCTACTTCTTCTTCTTCGACTACTACTACACGAGCGAGGTGAACCTTCTTCAGAAGCCGGAGATCCGCAAGGCCAATGCGCAGGAGATCACGAAGGACCTCATGAACATCGGCGAGATCGACGGCTCGTGGCTCGACTGGCACATCGGCGGGAAGGCCTACGGCACGGCGATGGCCCTCATGGTGTTGAGGAACTGTGAAAAGGCTGAGAAGTAATCTCTGATCGCCGGACGATAGAATCCCACGCGATGCCAGAGTCCCTCCCATCCGGCCCCTGGCGCGGCTTCTGGATCCGCGAAGGCGAAGTCGCCCGCCACGCGATGAAGCTCCTGCTCAGCTTCAACGGAACCGTTGTCGACGGCACGGGCGAGGACGACGTGGGCGCGTTCACAATCCAGGGAAGCTGTGACCCCGCCTCGGGCCGCTGCGTGATGACGAAGACCTACGTCGGGCGGCACGGGGTCGCCTACCACGGCACGGCCTACGCCGAGGGCGTGACCGGCGTGTGGGAGCTCTCTCACGCCGCATCGGGCACGTTCGCGCTCTGGCCCGGCGAGGCCGACTCCGGACCCGCGGCGCTTGAGCCGCTCATTCCGGTGCGGCACGCCGCGCCGCAGGGGCGCAGCACGAAGTTCTACATCCTCGTCGCGTTGGGGGTGATGCTCGTGATGGATCTCATCGCGCTCATCCTGTTTCTCGCGCTACGCACGTGACCACGCCGGCTGTATCCAGAGATATGGCCCGCGCGGCGCTCCTCCTCCTGCTCCTCGTCCAACAGGCCGACATCGACTCAACCGTCGCCAAGGGGCTCAAGGTCGACGAAGAGGCGCGCAAGAAAATCGAAGCGAAGGGCAAGGACCAGAAGGACGTGCTCGCCCTGCTGCTTGACCCGAAAGTCTGGGCGGAGGGCGTCAAGCGCATCGACGCAAAGCTCGGCTTGTGGACCGGCACGTTCGAGATCGACGTCAAGTTCGGTTCGTTCAGCAAGAACATGCCCGCGTGGGGCGACGGCAAGAACGGCAAGGGGAAGGTGGAGATCGACGCGGACGTGCTTGCCGAATACCACAAGAAGGCGAAGGACTACGCGAAGCAGGTGAAGAGCGGCGCGCAGGTCGTCGTCCCGCCCGCGCGGATGGACGGGATCATCTGGCACGAGCTCGCGCACTGCTTCGTCACGGGCAAGGTGCCCGACTGGTACGGCGAGGGGATCTGCACCTACATCGCGGGCGATCCGCACTTCGTCGCCTTCTTCCGCCAGCAGAAGCAGGAGGTGAAGGAGATCGATGCGGAGATCGACTTCAAGTACACCTACGGCCGCGGCTGGGCCTTCTTCGAATGGATGGAGGCGAAGCACGGCGCGGAGAAGGTGAAGAAGTTCGTCGCGCTCGTCGCGACCGGCAAGACGCCGGCGGAAGCGGCCTCAGAGGCCACGGGCTTGACGTGGGAGAAGGTGAAGTCCGACGAGTGCGCGTGGTCGAAGAAGTGGATCGCGGAGCTCTCCATCAAGTAACGTCAGACCGTGATCCTCCAGCAGCTCCTCGGCCCATTCCCGGCGGCCCGCTTCCTCGAACAGCACTACTTCCGCCTCCCCCACTCCCGTCCCGGCGGCGCGGCGGAGTTTGTCCCGCTCGGCAGCTGGCAGGTCGTGGACGCGATTCTCGGCGATGCGACGAGCGACGCGTGGCTCGCGCGCAAGGGCGAACGATTCGCCGGGCCCCGCCCAACGCCCGGGCAGGCGCGCACGCTCCACGCCGACGGCTGGACGCTGGTGATCCGCGACGCGCAAAAGCACCATCCTCGGCTGGCGACCCTCGCCGCCGACTTCGCCGCCGACTTTTCGGCGCCCGTCAACATCCATCTCTACTGCACGCCCGCGTCGCAGCACGGCTTCAACTGGCACTACGACGTCGAGGACGTCTTCATCCTCCAGTGCGCGGGCGCGAAGGCCTACCGGCTCCGCAAGAACACCGTCAACCCGTGGCCCGTCCTCGAATCGATGCCGAAGGACCTGCGCTACGAGCGGGAAGTCACGCCGACGATGGAGTGCGCTCTGCGCGCCGGCGACTGGCTCTACATTCCGGCCGGCTGGTGGCACGTCGCGCCGGCGGAGGAAGACTCCATCTCTCTCGCCGTCGGAATGATGTCGCCCACGGTGCTCGAGGTGCTCGACTTCCTCCGCGCGCGCGCGCCGCACTCGGTCGTATGGCGACAGCGGCTGCCGGCGCCCGAGGCCAGCGCGGCGCTCTTCGCGGAGCTGGGCAAGGACCTGGCGCGCGAACTCGCCGACCCTGCCTTCACGCGAGCTTTCATCGAGCACCGCCGCCCGCGATGATCAGCGTTCGATCGGCTCGCCGGGCCCGAGGTACATCAGCTCGACGTCCGGCCCGATCCGGATCGTGGCGCGGTTCGCCAGCGGCGTGTTCGACGCCTTCATCCCGCCGACCTGCGTGCCCAGTGTGGTCCCAAGATCGTTCACAACGCAGGTTCCCTCTACGACGCGAACCTCGGCGTGCTTGAGCGCAACTCTCGGAAGCCGCAGCGGAATGCCGGCGTCGGCCGTGCTGCCGATGATCAGCGGCGTTTCATCCACGAGGAAGACCTGGCCGACGATGGGCCCGCGCACCATCACCAGCCGATGCTGTTGGTCGTTCCGAGCCGACCGCTCCTTCGCGTAGGCGCGCGCGGCGTCGAAGTCGACGAACGACGTGAAGAACGTGTCGAGGCCCAGCGCGGTGACGACGATCTTCACCTGCTGCGAGGGCGACACAAGACCGATCGCGCCCCCGCGGCGGTCGAGCCGGCGGATGAGGTCGGCGAGGTACGACAGCGTGATGCTGGGAAGAAAGGCGACATCCTTGAGGCCCAGCAGCAGAATGCAGGCGCGGCCGGCCAGCGCTGTTTCGATGCAGCCGCGGAGTGTTGCGATTGTCGTCGAGCTCATCTGTCCCTTTACGATGATCTCGACCGCCGCCTGCACGTCAGGGCAAGGACGGCTTTCAACACTGAGGGAAATGTCGCCGGGCCTTGGAGGCAATGCCATTGAGCAACCCTGCCACCTGTTCGAAGAAACTCAAACGTTCCGCATGGAGTATACAGGGCCGCTACAAGACAGCAAGCCAGGCGATTTTGGCCCGCGGCAATCACAGCCTCCCTTTACAATGGGCCCCTGCAAGGATGAGGACCCAATGCGCTGCGCCCTGATCGTCTTCGCACTGACGTGCGGCCCGGAACAGAAGCAGGAGGTCAAATTGCCTGACGACTCGCTCTACGCGTTGAAGACCAAGACGCTCGAAGGCAAGGAGACCGAACTCAAGAGCTACGCCGGCAAGGTCACGCTGGTTGTCAACCTCGCGAGCCAGTGAGGGTTCACGAAGCAGTACACGGGCTTGGAGAAGCTCTACGGCGAATTGAAGGAGAAGAACTTCGTGATCCTCGGGTTTCCGAGCAACGACTTCGGCGGCCAGGAGCCGGGTAGTGCGGAGGAGATCCGGAAGTTCTGCACCGACACGTACAGCGTCACCTTCCCGCTCTTCGAGAAGCTCGTGACGAAGGAAGGGAAGGGGCAGTCGCCGATCTACGCGAACCTCCAGAAGCAGTCGAAGAAGCTGCCCGGCTGGAATTTCTGCAAGTACCTGGTCGCCAAGGACGGAACGGTCATCAAGTTCTACGACAGCAAGGTGAAGCCCGACGACGAGGGGTTGCGCAAGGAGATCGAGGCGGCGCTGAAATGACGCCCGGCCCGGTCTGCCGCGGGTGATAGACTCTGCGCCATGGCGTTGGGACCCTGCCCAAAGTGCAGCCGACACCGCGAGACCGACGTGCCGACCTGTCCGTTCTGCGAGGATTCTCAAGCGGCCACACCCGAGGACTACATCAACTTCAATCCCGATCGACGCTTGCGGTCCGCTTGCAACCAGACCGCTCTGCGCTCTCTGCTTCCTCTGCCACTCCGCGTTAATGGCTCGAAGAGCACCGTGCCGCCGCGAAGGGGATGTTCGCTTCCGTCACCGATCCAGAGGTTCCCAGGAACTTCTGTTCACCTGCCTGGCAGACGTGGCGATCCTCGGACGGTTTCTGCTTTACACCGGCCCCGCCGCGCCGTCACATCCAGGTGCAGACTCTCCTCGCCGTCGGCCTGAGCCTTGCCCTGCAATCCGATCCGCGAGACCGTCTCAACAATGCGATCAAGGAAGCGCACCTCGACAACGCGCGAACCGCCCTGATCCAGCTCTCCACGGCGGACAGCGCCCGCGCCGCCAGGGCCATCATCGCCAGCTTCCCGAAAGTTCGCGACCGCATCGACGCCCTTCATCGCGGCGTCCTGCGCGCCCGCGCCGACTACGACCGTGTCGAGACCGGAATCACCATCACGGCCGAGGAGAAAAAGGAACGGGAGAAGGCGATCGAGGCCGCGGCCGTCCGCATCAAGGAGGCGAACCAGCTCGCGATCGACGGCGAGAAGATGTACGACGCGCTCCGCGCGACCCTCGCGGCGCTCGGCCCCGAGGCGGTCCCGATCATCGCCGCGGCCATCGCCGACAGCGGTTCATGGAACCTGAAGTGCGAACTCCTCGAAGGCTTGGGCGGCATGAAGGCCGACGAAGCGCTGCTCGCCGCGCTCGACCGCGAGAAGGAGCCGGTCGTCATCGCCACGGCGCTCCGCGGGCTCTCGTCGCCGCGCGCGATCCCCTTCCTCTCGCACGCCAACTGGCAGGTCCGCCTCTCCGCGCTCATCGCGTGCGCGAAACAGCGCGACGCGGTGGGTCCGATCATCGCCCAGCTCTCGGCCGCCGATGGAAGGTTCAACAAGTCGGCGTTCGACATTCTCTGCGCCATGACGGCGACCCGCCTTCCGGCCGACCCTGTCGCGTGGAAGGACTGGTGGAAGGCCAACCGCGAAGACTGGGAGGCTGATCGCTACCGTCCCGAATCACCCAAGGTCCTGCCCGGCGCCAACACGACCTTCTACGGCGTGCCCATCACGTCAAGCCGCCTCTGCTTCATCATCGACCGATCGAGAAGCATGAAGGACCAGGACCGGTTCGGGACGGCAAAGACCGAGCTGAAGACGCTCGTGCGCGAACTGCCCGACACGGCGCGCGTCAACATCATCTGCTTTGGCGAGACGACGTCGTGCTTCTCGTTCGGCACGCGGCTGCTCGACAAGCGCGGCCGCAACGACGCCGCCTACTTCATCGACAAGCAGACCTACGAGGAAGGGACGAACCTCTACCTCGCCATCGAGCGATCGCTCGCGTTCGTCGGCTCCTGTGAAACCGGCACACTGCGCGAAGACGGGCCCGACAGCCTGATCATCCTCAGCGACGGCGAGTCGACCGTCGGCCGCGTCGTGAATGACGAGCTCATCGCCCGCGTTGTCGCCCGCCGCGCGAGGTTCCTCATGCCGATCATCCACGCCGTCAGCATCGGCCGCGAGGCCGACTCGCTCAAGCTGATGGCGAAGCTGAATGGCGGCGAATACCGGACGAAGTGAGCAGAAGACGAGGAACCCGGTCCGCCTGCGCGGCGTCTTATCTTGGTGCCGATCCCCACCCCCTACTACGCCGTCTGGGAGATCACCCTCGCCTGCAACTTGAAGTGCACCCACTGCGGCAGCCGCGCGGGCAAGGCCCGTGACCGCGAGCTGACCACCGACGAGTGTTACCGCGTCGTCGACCAGCTCGCCGACCTCGGGGTGCAGGAAGTGACGCTGATCGGCGGCGAGGCCTACCTGCGCGACGACTGGGATCTCGTCCTCAAGCGCATTGCCGACAAGGGCATGCGCCCGAGCATGGCGACGGGCGGACGCGGCATCACAAAGGAGCGCGTCATCCGCGCCCGTGACGCCGGCATCACGAGCGTCGGCGTCTCCATCGACGGCATGGAGGCGGCACACGACAAGCTCCGCGGCGTCCCCGGCAGCTGGCGCTGGGCGATGCTTGCCCTCGACCTATTTCGCGACGCCGGCGTACGGATCGCGTCGAACTGCCAGGTCAACCGCGTGAACCTCCGCGACCTTGAGGCGCTCTGCGACGCGCTGCTCGACAAGGGTATCGAAGGCTGGCAGGTGCAGATCACGGCCGCGCTCGGCCGCGCCGCCGATCACCCCGAAATGCTGCTGCAGCCGTTCGACATGCTCGAGTTCATCCCCCGGCTCGCGCGGTTGAAGGAAAAGTGCGAGGCGCGCGGAGTCGACCTCGGTCCCGGGAACAACGTCGGCTACTTCGGCCCGTACGAGTCGATCCTCCGTCGCCGTTTCGGCCGCAACATCCACTGGGAAGGCTGCGGCGCCGGCGTGACGACGATCGGCATCGAGAGCGACGGCACGTTCAAAGGCTGTCCGTCGCTCCAGACCGCCGACTACACCGCTGGAAACCTCCTGGAGCAGTCGGCCCGGGAGATCTGGGAGAACAGTCAGTCGCTTCAGAAGCACCGCGACTTCTCGCGCAAGGACCTGTGGGGCTTCTGCGCGACCTGCTACTACGCCGACACGTGCAAGGCCGGATGCCGCTTCACCGCGCATGGCCTGCTCGGCAAGGCGGGCAACATGCCCTACTGCTACCACCGCGCCGAGACGCTGAAGGCGCAAGGCCAGCGCGAGGTGCTCGTCCCCGTCGAGCGCGCGCCCGGCCTGCCGTTCGACAACGGTCGATTCGAGTTGAAGCTGGAACCCTATCGCGAGGAGATGATCGATGGGCCCGTGCCCCAACTGCAGCCGGCACGTTTCACTGTCTGAGCGTGTCTGTCCGTTCTGCGGGACGGAATTCGGCATGACGCGACGTGCGCTCGTCGGACTCGCGGCCGCGGCGGCGACGCTCGCGATCGTCCCCGACGCCCACAGCCGGGTGCAGGACGTCCAGCCCGAGTACGGCGTCGATCGGCCCGAGCCGGAGAAGGATGGTCCGGACGCCATCACCCTGCTCTACCCCGGCTGGCTCGCCGAAATCGGCCTGCTGAACCCCGCGAATTCCTGGGCGACACGCAAGCCGGGGACACGCGTCCACTACGCCTGCGCGACGCTGCGCCGATGCAACGTGACGCTCGACCTCGCGAAGGTCGCCGACGGCAAGATCAGCCTGACGGTCACGCCGGCCGGCGGCGACAAGAAGGAGCGGATCCTCGGCCGCACCGACGGAATTCCAAAAGAAGCGAAGCTCCTGGACGAGACGAAGGAGACGCTGGCGATCGACGGCACGAACTACGCGTGCGCCGTGAAGAGCTACGAAATGCCGGGCCGCACCTTCAAGGTCTGGTCGTGCGCCGACGCACCGTTCGGATTCGCGAAAGTCGAAAGCGGAGATGAGACCGTGATCCTGGTGAAGGCGAAGGAGAACCGCAAGACGAAGGCGGGCGACTACGAGTGCTCCGTCTGGCAGTCCACCGTCGGAAAGACGACGACGAAGATGTGGCGCTGCGACAAGGTGCCCGGGCTGGCGATCTGCGTCACGCAGACCATCAAGGACGCCGACACGACGACCGTGGAGCTCGAGTACTTCCAGGAGGGGAAATAGATGGCGATGGGACCCTGTCCGAAGTGCCGCCGGCATGTCTGCCTCTCCGAGACCGCCTGCCCGTTCTGCGGCCAGCCGTTCGGCATGACGCGCCGCGACCTCGTCGGAATGGCGGCCGCGGCGGCGACACTCGCCATCGCCCCCGTCGCCGACGCCGCGCGCGAACCGCGCGACCAGGCGGAGGAGTACGGGGTCCGGCGCCCGGATCCGATGCCGATCGAACGCAGCCGCATCGAGACGATCTTCTCAGGCTGGATGACGGAGATCGGCCTCATCAACCCCGCCAACTCCTGGGCCGACCACAAGCCCGACACCAGCGTCTCCTACTTGTCGTCGGAAGGCACCCGCGAGATCCTCAACGCCCACCTCAAACTCCTGAAGGTCGCCGATGGCGCCATCAGCCTCCAGGTCAGGACCTCGCAAGCCGGAGGCGGGGAAGGACCGGCCCACAAGCCTGAAGAGCGCACGATCGCCAGGACCACCGGCATCAACAAGGACGCGAAGGTCGTCGACGATGCCAAGGAGACCCTGGACGTCGCCGGCACGAAATACGACTGCGTCGTGAAGAGCTACGAGCTGCCCGGCCGGACGTTCAAGGTCTGGTCGTGCAAGGATGCGCCGCTCGGAATCGTGAAGGTGAGCTGCGGCGACGAGACGATGAAGCTCACCAAGGCCAGCGACACGATCAAGACGAAGGCGGGCGATTACGACTGCTCCGTGTGGGAGTCGACGATCGGTGAGACAACGAAGACCTTCTGGCGCTCCTCGAAGGTGCCCGGCCTCGTCGTCCGCGCCGTGGAAAAGAACAAGAGCACCACGTTCACGATCGAGCTCACGTCCATGAAGGAGGGAAAGTAAATGGCGATGGGACCCTGCCCGAAATGCAGCCGCCATGTCTGCCTCTCCGAGAAGGCCTGCCCGTTCTGCGGCGAAGCGTTCGGCATCTCGCGCCGCGACCTCGTCGGATTTGCCGCCGCGGCGGCGACCCTCGCCATGGCGCCGGTGGCAGACGCGGCCCTCGAGCCGTGGCACCAGGCGGTCGAGTACGGCGAGCCGCGCCCCGAGCCCGAACCCACCGGCCGCAGCCCTGCCGACCTGATCTACTCGAGCTGGATGGCCGACGCAGGAATCTTCAACCCCGCCAACGCGTGGGCGTCGCACAAGCCCGGCACGATCGTCACGTACGTCTCGGCGAACGCACCGCGCCGCGCCCGGCTGAGCGCGACGATGTCGCTCGAAAAGGTCGCCGACGCCGCCATCAGCCTGAAGATCACCCCGGTGAGCGCGAAGGCCGAAGAGCGCACGTTCGGCCGAAACAACGGCATCACGAAGGACGCCAAGGTCGTCGACGACTCGAAGGAGACGCTCGAAATCGACGGGACGAAGTACGAGTGCGCGATGAAGACGTACGAAATGCCCGGCCGGACCTTCAAGATCTGGTCCCACAAGGACGCGCCGTTCGGAGTCGTGAAGGTCACGTGCGGCGAAGAGACGACGACGCTGGTGAAGGCGAAGGAGACGATCAACACGAACGCCGGCGCGTTCGAATGCTCCGCGTGGGAAACCGTCGCGGGCACGACGTCGACGAAGACGTGGCGCTGCGAGAAGGCGCCCGGCCTCGCCGTGCGCGTCATCGAGGTCGTGAAGGGCGCCGACACGGCGATCACCGTCGAGTTGAACTCCATCACGGAGGGAAAATGAAACCTTGTGACAAGTGCAAGCGGCTCCACGCGGAACCGCAGTGCCCGTTCTGCCTGACGCGGCGCCAGATGGTGATCGGGGCGGCGGCGATCGTCGCGGCCCCGCTGGCGCTCAAGGCGCAGGATCCCCCGGCGCCGGCGTACGGCGTCGCGCGACCCCCCGAGCCGGTCGACAAGGCGCTCGACCTCCTCGATCCCACGCAGGAGGGATGGATGGAGGACGTCGGCCTGATTTCCGCGGCGAAGGCGTGGTCGTCCCACGCCGCCAAGACGCGCGTCACGCTCCTGGCGACGCATGTCGTCGGCAAGAACCCCGCGACGAAGGCGCCGACCATCGTCACGCTCGTGAAGGCCGAGAAGGAGTCGGTCACGATTCGCGTTGAGCGCCAGAAGCAGAAGCCGGTCGAGCGCGGGCTCCCGATCGCGACGGGGATCACCTCCGACGCGAAGGTCACCGATCTCACGAAGGAGACGATCGAGATCGACGGCACGAAGTTCGAGTGCGACGTGAAGAGCTACGAGATGGTCGGGCGCACGTTCAAGGTGTGGTCGCACAAGGAGCTTCCGTTCGGCTTCGCGAAAGTCTCGTCGGGCGATGAAACGATGAAGCTCGTCAAGGCGAAGGACTCGATCACCGTGAAGGCCGGGACCTACGACTGCTCGCTGTGGGAGACGACGACGCCCTCCGGGACACGCCGCGTGTGGCGGAGCGACAAGATGCCGGGCCTCACGGTGAAGTCGGAGATCAAGTCGAAGGACGGCGACGAGACGATGACGGTCGAAGCCCAATCGGTCGTTGAAGGCAAATGAGCGACGCACTCGGCCCTTGCCGCTGCTGCGGCCGGCACGTCCGGATCGACGAGCATCGCTGCCCGTTCTGCGGAAAAACGTGGCTGCTGGGAGCCGCCGCGGCGGCCGGCATTTTCCTCGGCTCGCCGTCGATCGCCGCCCCCGCCCCGGACGCGCGCATGGTCGCGTCCGACCAGGACCAGGACTACGGCGTCCAGCGGAAGGCGAGCGAGAACGAAGTCAAAGCGGCAGTGTGGATGTGGGACAACGTCATTCTCGACTGGAAGGCGGGACTCGGCCTCTCCGACGTGCCGAAGTCGTGGGCCGCGTTCAAGCCCGGCACTCAAGTGACCTACAAGATCACCGAGGGAGCGGCGACGGTGAACCTCGCCTTCCGTCTCTCGAAGGTCACGGAGAAGGCGGCGACGGTCGGACTCTGGCTCGGCCCCGACAACCAGGAGAAGGAGCTCGTGCTCGGCGGCGCGATCCCTTCCGACGCGAAGGTCGTGGGCGAGCGAAAGGAGGAGGTCGAGCTCGACGGCAAGAAGTACAGCTGCGTGGTGAAGTCGTACGAATGGCCCGGCCGCGAGATCACGATCTGGACCTGCGGCGACGTCAAGGGCGGCCTCGTGAAGATCGAGCAGCCGAAGGAGACGGTGCGGCTCGTGAAGACAGAGGAGCTCACCGTCGCCGGCAAGAAGCGCACGTGCGCGGTGTGGGAGACCGTCTACGGCGAAACGAAGATCACGGAGTGGCGCGCGGAGGGCGTGCCGGGGCTCGTCGTGAAGCGAACCGAGGCGACGAAAGACAAGGTCACGCGAACCCTCGAGGTCGCGGCGATCAACGAGGCGAAATAGCCTACTCCTTCTTCTTCGCCGGCACTGTCGTGTCGTACTCCACACCCTTCGGGACCGGCACGGGCACGACGACCGTCGTCCCCTTCGTCCCATCGGTGGACGACGCGGAATCGACCGCGATGAACGCGGTGAACTCCGAGAGCAATCCGCAATCGAGTGCCGTCTGCCGAATCTCTCCGACGAGGTCGGAGGTGTTTGCCGTCCACGCCATCTGGTACGCCAGGTCGGCGATCTTCGCGCGGCCCCAAAGCGCGGGCAGCGCCGCGTGCGTCGAGCCGTCGGCCGCCTCCACCTTCAGCGTCATCTCGTGCGGCCGGCCCCCGAGCATGCCGGTGATCTTGATCGTCGCGGGCCCCTTGCCGGCAAACTTCCCCGTGACGAACACCGGCCGGCCCAGGAAGAGATCGGGCATCCGCGTCGGATAGACGTCGCTCGCCTTGAGCCCGCCGAAATCGACCTTCACGTCGGAGAGCGCGGGATGCTCGATCTGCTGGTAGAGCTGATCGACCGCGCGCTCGCCCGACTCGTCCAGGCCGACGTACGCCACCACGCCGCGGCCGACGACGGCCATCGACTCGATGAGGTAGCGGTTCACCGACGAGCCGATGCCGAAGCTGAAGATGCGCGCCGATCCAAGCCGCGCGCGGATCTCGCCGAGAATCTCCTGCTCGTTGCCGATGTAGCCGTCGGTCATGAACGACACGATGCGGAACCGCTGCGGATCGTGGGGGAAATCGAGCGCCGCCTTGATGCCCTCGATCATCTGCGTGCCGCCTTCGCTGTCGAGGCTCTCGACGTGCCGGATCGCGGCGGCGACATTCTGATCGGTGGCGACGACGGGCTTGGGCCCGAGCGCCGACGCGCTGTCCGAGAATCGGACGATCTGAAACGTATCGTTGGGGCCCAGGCGCCGCAGGCAGCGCACCATCGCCCGCTTCGCGATCGCGAGCGGCGCGCCGTTCATGCTGCCGGAGCAGTCGAGAACGAAGACCATTTCGCGCGGCGCGGCCGGGATGTCGGCCAGCTCCTTAGGCGGCTGGAGCGCCAGAAGGAACGTGCCGCCCTTCTCGTCGCGGTGCGTGATCATCGCGGCCTGCGTCGTCCGTCCGCCCACGGAATAGCGCAGGACGAAGTCCTTGTTCGGGATGCGGTCCTTCAGCCCCAGGCGGACGACCTGGCGCGACTCGCTCTTCTTCTCGACATCGATGGCGTGTGTGGGGCTGGTGAGCGCGGCAATCGGGACGCCCGCTTCGAGGTCGACGCTCAGCGAGATGTCGTGCGCGCTGATTTCGTCCGGCGCGAGATACTCGACCTCGGTCTTCTGTCCGGACGGTGCGCCGCCACGGGGCACGGCGCCGACGCCGTCCCTCGTGCCGGGCGGGTTGTACCGGGGACCGACGACCATGGGGAAATGGAACTCGTACGAGTCGTGTGCGAACGGAAGGGCGTGGAAGTAGGTGATCTCCACGTCGATCTGCTTGCCCGGCTCGATGTTCGCGACGGACTGCGTGAAGATGTTCGGCCGGTCCTGCGTGAGCAGCGACGCGACCTTCCCCTGGCTCTTTGCCTCGGCGTAGATCTTCTCGGCCTCGGCGCGCTCGCGGATGACGCCGCGGATCTTCCGCTCACCGATGACCATGATGAAGTCGCGCACCGCCGCGTCGTGCGGCAGAGGGAAGACGTAGACCGCCTCGATCTTGCCGTCGTACGGATTGTGATACTGCTGCCTCACGCGGACAGACGCGATTGAGAGCGCGACCTGCGCGGCGATGTCGGTGTGCTTGAGCGGGAGCGGGACCGTCTGCGTGCCCTGCTTTGCACGCAGTTCGCCTCCCTTGGGCTCTTGCTGCTGGCCCGACGGCGCGAACGGACCCGCCTTCCGTTCGACGACGAGGAGTTCATGGCAGTCCGTTGAGATGAAACCGGGGCCGATGTCGCCCGGAACCCGCGGCTGCATCCTTCCGCTCTGCTCATGATGAGGGCCCGACGCGAATTCACATCCGCAGATTAGGACCAGCACGGCCGCGGCAGCAAACCACTTCATTTTGTCCCTCCGATCTCGACCGTGGCCGAGACCTTCACGCCGCCAAGCCCGCCGGCGGCCACCAGCTTGGGGGTGTAAACCGTCGCCCCCGTCTCCCGCAAATGAATCCGCGCCACGCGAACGCGGCCGCTAGGCGGCTTCTCCGCCAGCGTCATTCCGGCCAGCGCGATTCGACCGCCATTCAGGGCCGCCGGGTCGTAGGTCGGCGGCTCCGCGAACAAGCCATCCCCGCCTTCGATGCCGACAATCTTCGCCGTCGTGGCGATGTCGATCTGCCACGCTGCCAGCGGCGCATCCGCGTTGACAAGGAGGTCGATCGCGGAGAACCGCGCCTCGCCGTCCTGATGGGGCAGCACCGTCAGTCCGACGACGACAATCGACTTGAGCAGGCGGTTCGCGTCGCCGCCCTGCCGTGCCATGAGATAGGCGTCCACGACGTCGACCCGCCCGTTGCGATCGAGATCATCGGGGTCGCGCGGGGACGAGGGACGGAGCGCCAGGAGCACAATCGCCGCACACGCGGCCGCGAACGGAATCCAGGAGGCCCAGCGCGGGCGGCGGAGGATCGCGCGATCGACGCGAAGCGGGACGTCGATCGCCTGAACGGTCGCGCGGATTTCGCGCGCGAGGTCGCGGAGGCCATCGAGTTCGGACCTGCACTCGCCGCAGGCGCCGAGGTGCGACTGTTCGTCGGATGTCGCGGGGCGCGTCCGGAGCTCCTCCAGCGTCAGGAGATCGATGTGCATCAGCTCTTCAGCTGATACGGGGCTCGAAAGGTTCACTCCGATTTCGGATTCTTCCGAAGCAGGTTGAGCGCGGTGTGGAGGCGCGATTTGACCGTGCCCAGCGGGATCTCGAGCGCCTCGGCAATCTCGGCCAGGTCGAGATCGTCGACGAAGCGGAGGCGAACGACGTCGCGATGTCCCTCGGGCAGGTTTGCGAGAAGATGCTCGATGCCGCCCACCGGCGTCTCGATCGGCTGCACGGTCGGAGGCGGCGTCCGTCGCGCGAGCCTCTTGCGGTCCAGGGCGAGGTGCTTCACGACTGGGTAGAGGAAGGTCTTGAAGCGGCAGCGCAGCTCGAAGGTCGGCAGACGGCGGTGGACGTAGAGAAAGACATCCTGAAGTACGTCCAGCGCATCGTCGCGGTTTGCGCAGAACTCGAAGGCGAGCGCGGCCGCCCAGTCGCGATAACGTCGGTACAGGGCTTCGAACGCGTCGTCGCTGCCGTTGCGGCTGGCGGCGATGAGCTCGGCGTCGGATCGATCCACGCTATCGAGACGCATGAGGGAGGCGAAAGTCTAGCGTCCCCGCGCGCCTCGAGTTCGCCGACATCAATCCTTCGCCCGCTCCAGTCGCGACGACCAGCGCCGCTGATACCTCACCTGGTACGTCCCCGCCGGCAGAACGAAGTGTCCGTGCTCCGGATGCGAAATCTCAAACGCCTCCCGCGCCACGATCACCGGACCGTCGAGCTCCGTCGTCGCGGCCAATCGGTAGAGCGCGCACCCGGCGAACGTCTCGCGCGTGATCGTGTGGCGGCTCCCGCGGCTCCGCCCCGGCACCAACTGCATCGGCGCCTCCGCCATCACTTCCGCGCCCTCCGGGAGCGACGCCAGTCGAATCACGTACAAGTCGCCCTGCCGGATCGCATCGCCCGGCTCGAGACAATCAATCACCTTCGCCGCCGGCTTCGTCCGCCCGGCCGCCGACTCGCGGATTCTCGTAAACGCATTCACCGCATCCATGGCTCGTTCCTCTAGCTCTGTCCGACCATCCGAAGTCCGCCGCCCGCCAGCCACTCCGCCGCCTCCCCGCACCCCTTGCACGCCGGATCGACCTCCATCGTGAAGGTCCGGCCGGTCGATGTGCAGGCGCACACCAGCACCACGTGCTGCTCCGCCTTCATCAGCGCCCGCAGAACGCCGTCCGCATCGGCGTCCATGTCGAGCACGACGGCGTGAGTGTCGTGCATGAACTTCTCCCAGCCGTACCGGCCGATGAGCAGCCGCCGCACTTCTTCGCTGTCGGCTGCCCGGATCCGCTCCAGCGAGATCGACTCCGGCCGCCGGACCGCGGACTCGTCCATCAGCACGCCTTCCAGCGCGAAGACCTTCCATCCGTCGCGGAACGTGATCGCGGGATCGGGATCGCCGTGCGCCAGGCCGCGATCATCGAACCGCATCGCGGCAGCCCGCTCACTCATCAAACACAGGTCGGCGTACGGCCACCACGGACCGGACGACGCCGCGATTGTCGCGTGCTCCGCGAGCATCTCGGAGTCGGTTCCGGGCCCGACGACGCCCTCCATGAAGCGATAGAACTCCGCCCACGGCGCATCGAACTGGCCGCCGAATCCGTCCACCACGAGCGAGGGGGAGACGAGATCGTCACGGTCGGACGACCCGACCCAGCATGAAAGCAGGGACGCCGCCTCCCCCGTGAGGAGCCTCACCGGCTCGCCGAGATCCTCGACGACCGCGCTCTCGAGGAGGTGGCCGAGATCGCGGGACGGATTGTCGGTGAGACGACGAAACGCGTCGTTGGCCAGCGTGCTCCCGGAAATGGCGCCATGATTCGCCAGGCGGCGGGAGAGACGCTCCTCCATTCTCCGGCTCGGCAGTCGCCGCGTCCGCTCGAACAGGACCTCGCGAAGGTCCTTGCCCAGCGGATGGACGCCGACCGCCCGCGCCAGCGGCTCCGCAAGGCGCCGCGGAGCCGTCGCGACAAGCCCCTTGCTGTAGGTCAGCACGTACGCCGCGACGCGCGCGGCCAGCGGCGAATCGAACCACGCGAAGCGCGGCGGCGCAAGCCCGCCGAGCGTGTAGAGTCTCGCCGCCGCCCGCTCCGCCGCATCGCGGTCGGCCGGCTCCGTCGAGAGTGCCCTCGAGCGGATCTGCGCGGCGAGCTCAACGAGCTCTGACTGCTGGGCGGAGGAAAGACTGTCAGGCTTCACGAACCAGAGAGAAGGGGCGCGGCCAGCGGGTTACGGCTGGAGCCTGACTCTCACAGCAGCGAGAGGCCACCGTCCACGACGACGATCTGTCCGCACATCCATTCGGCCAGATCGCTCACGAGGAACTCTACAACGCGGGCGACATCGTCGGCGCGGCCCAGGCGGCCCATCGGAGTGAGCTTCCGCGCGACCTCCACGTCGACCCCCTTTGCCTTGAGGATCTCCAACGCGGGCGACTCGATCAGCCCGGCCGCGACCCCGTTCACGCGCACGCCCTCGGGGGCCAGTTCCGACGCCGCGTAACGCACGATCGCTTCGAGCGCCGCCTTGGCGGCCCCGATGGCGCCGTAGCTGGGCAGAACGTGGGCCGCCCCGAGGCTCGAGATCGCAACGACCCGTGCACGGCCGGCGCAGAGACGGCCCTTCAGGCCGCGAAGCAGCAGCTGAAACGAGCGCGCGCAGACGTTCATCGTCAGGTCCCACTGATTCGCCTTGACGTCGAGAAGCGGCTTGAACGCACCCAACGCCGCCGCGTGCACAAAGACGTTCACGTCCTCTTGCACGCGCGAGACGAAGTCCGCGACGCCCGCTTCATCGCCGAGGTTCGCCCGGATCAGCTCCACGGGCACCCGCACGCCCTTCGCGCACGCGTGCGCCGCTTCGTCGTTCTGCGCGTAGCCGAGATAGAGCTTCGTCGCGCCCATCCGCGCGAGGCGTTCCGCAACGGCGCGGCCGATCCCTCGCGTTCCGCCCGCCACCACCGCGATCACAGCGCCTCCCTGTGCTTCAGCCGCTCCTGCATGTCCCACGTGATGATCCCGGCGCAGAACTTGTTCGCGATATCGTCCTGCGTGAATTTCTTCGCCGACTCCTGCAGCTCGCGATCCGCGATCTTGACCTCGAACTCCTTCTCAAGCATGAAGCGGAGTTCGAGAAGGTCGATCGACTCCGCTCCGAGCTCCGCGATCAGCGCCGTCGTCACGCCGATTTTCGCGACTGGGATCCGCAACACGCTCGCGATGAGCTTCTGCACGCGCTCAAGAATGGCCGGATCGAGGGGGTAGTCCGTCATCGCGGTCCTTCCATGCGGCGGGCGGCCGCCTTCCCGGGCGCGCCGAGCGACCAGCCTCCGTCAACCCCGAGGCAGCTTCCCGTCACGAACGACGATTCCGGCGACGCAAGCCACGCCACCGCGGCGGCCACCTCGTCCGGCGACGCGAGCCGTCCAAGGGGAACCGCCTCGGCGAGTCCCGCCACCGCGTGCGGCGACTGGCGCAGGAGGCCGCCCTCGACGCCGCCGGCGCTCACGGCGTTGACGCGCACGTTGTACGGCGCGAGCTCGATCGCCGCAAGCTTCACGAGGCACTCGAGGCCCGCCTTGGAGATGGCGTACGCGTTCTGGCCGCGCGCAGGTCGTGATGCCGTGACGGAGCCAACGAAGATCATCGTGCCGGACCGCGCGAGCATCATCGACTTCCCGCACGCCTTCAACGCGCGCCACGCGCCGGTGAGATTCACCTCGACGACCTGCTCCCAGTCCTCCTCCGCAACCCCTAGAAGCAGACCGTCGCGCGAAGCACCGGCCGCGTAGACCATCACGGCGAGCGGCTCCCGCGAGAACGCGTCGATGGCGGCCGTCATTGCGCCCGCGTCACGGACATCGACCTGCAGAGCGGTGCCGCCGGTCTCGCGGGCGACGATCTCCGCACGTTCCCGACCGGTGGCGAAGCCGACGCCGACGCGCATCCCGCCCCTGGCCAGCCGACGAGCGATCGCCGAGCCGATCACCCCCGAGCCCCCGATCACAAGGGCATTCATGGCTTCTTGAGCACGAGACAGGCGTTCTGCCCGCCGAATCCGAACGAGTTCTTGACGACGACGTTGATGGGCAGTCCCTCCGCGTGGTTCGCCACGTGGTGCACCGCGCACTCGGGGTCGACGTTGTCCAGGTTGATCGTCGGCGGGGCTTTCTGCGATTCGATCGCCATGAGACACGCGGTCACTTCGAGCGCTCCGGCGGCCGCGAGCGAATGGCCGATCATGGATTTGGTCGCGCTGATGGCGACGCGGGGGCCGAAGATCCGCGCGACGATCCTGGATTCCGTCGCGTCGTTCATCCGGGTGCCGGTGCCGTGCGCGTTGACGTAGTCGACCTGCGAAGATTCGACGCCCGCGTCGGCAAGCGCGCGATGGATCGCCGTCGCGCTGCCGCGCCCCTCGGGGTCCTCGTCGGTGAGCCGGTAGGCGTCGTTCGTGCTCGCGTAGCCCGCGATCTCGGCACGGATGTGCGCCCCGCGTCGGATCGCATCATCCCTTCGTTCGACGACGAGAAAGGCCGAGCCCTCGCCGAGCACGAAGCCGTCCCTGTCGCGGTCGAACGGCCGGCTCGCGTGCGCAGGATCGTGGGACCGCTTCGACAAGACGCCCAGGGCGCCGAATCCAGCCAGAGCCGATGGGTTGACCGCGGCGTCACAGCCGCCGGCGATCACGACACGCGCGGCGCCGGACCGGATCAGGCGGTACGCTTCCCCAATCGCCTGTGTCGAGGATGTGCAGGACGTGGCGATGGAATTCGACTCGCCCTTCGCGCCAAGGACGATGGCGATGTGCGCGGCCGCCATGTTCGGCAGGCAGCGCAGCGGCATGATGGGATTCAGACGCTCCAAGGCCATTTTCACCCATGCCTTGGGTTCGAACGGATCGGCTCCGCCCGACCGCCGCACCTGCAAGGCGGCGACGCCCGCGATTTCCGCCGTATCCTCGAGATCCCATGAGCCAACGCCTCCGACGCCGGCGACGACACCGATGTCCGTGGGCTCGACGTCGCGGATCGCGGCCTCGTCCCACGCCATCTTGGCGGCCGCGGTGCCGTACTGCACCGCGCGGCTCATGGTCTTGACCATCTTCGCCCGCGGCACGAAGGCCGTCGGGTCGAAGTCGGCGGGCACTTCGCAGCCGAAACTCGTCGGCAGGCCGACCGCATCGAACGTCCGGATCGGCCGCGATGTCGAGACGCCTCCGAGAATGCCCGCGCGGAACGCCTCGAGCCCCACGCCGAACGGCGAGACGACGCCGACGCCCGTGACTACGACGCGCAGGCTCATGACAGGCCCTCGATTCCCTTTTCGAAGCCGCCGAGTTTCGCGCCCTCGAGGAATCCGCGGTAGATCTCCATGACGAGTGCGCGCGTCTCGGCGCCGCGGAAGACGCTTTCGAACGGCATCACCGCCATCGTCAGCTCCGCGTGGATCACGACGGCGCCGTCCACACGCCCCTCGAAGTCAGTGCGCACGATCTGCTCTCCCCATTCAACGACGCGGCCCTCCATGTCGAGCCGGTCGCCCGGCTTGACGCGCCGCCGGTACTTGACCCGCTCGACGAGTACCGGCAGCGCCTTCTGGCGGAATCCCTCCGACGCCTCGATCAGCGCCGTCGCCGCCTGCGTCAGGCTTTCGAGGAGAAGGCTCCCCGGCACGGTCGGATACCCTGGAAAGTGATCCCGGAAGATGTCCTCACCCGAGCTGAAGTTGCGGTAGGCCGTGATCCGGGTGCGCCGCACCAGCTCGGTGATGCGATCGATGAACAGGAACGTCATCGGGTCTCCTTCTCGATCAGGCGGTCCTCGATCATCAGCGCGTCGAGCCCCGTCGTGAAGAAGACGCCCAGCGCGTCCTCGACCGAGTGGATGATCGGCCGCCCCATCACGTTGAAGCTCGTGTTCAAGACGAGCGGCACGCCCGTACGGCGGCGGAACGCCTCGATGAGAGCGTGGAATGTCGGGGCCGTCTCGCGTCGCACCGACTGCAACCGGCCCGTGCCGTCGACGTGCACCACGGCAGGGACGCGACCGCGCACGCCGGGCCGGAAGCGCAGGGCCCGCTCCATGTAGGGCGACTCCTGGTAGTTCTCAAACCAGTCGGACCCGTGCTCGTGCAGAACCGATGGCGCGAACGGCCGGAACTCCTCGCGGAACTTCACCTCCGCGTTCAATCGGTCCTTCATGGCGGGCAGGCGGGGATCGGCCAGGATCGACCGGTTCCCGAGCGCGCGAGGACCCAGTTCGGCCCGCCCCTGCGCCCAGCCCACGACCTTGCCCTCGGCAAGCAGCCGGGCCGCGGTCTCGGCGGGATCCGCCTCGCGCCGCGAGACGCCGCCGAAGCGGGCGAGGTTTTGCAGCGCCTCGCGGAGGAACGCGGAACCGACGAACGGCGATTGTGTCAGCGGCGACCGGGGCACCTCCGGGTGGTCCTGCCGCCACGCGCACCAGGCGGCGCCCGCGGCGTTGCCGTCGTCTGCCGGCGCGGCGAAGACGTGCAGGTGCCGGAATCCCGTCCGCTCAACGACCTGCCCGTTGTACGCGGAGTTCAGCGCGCATCCACCCGACAGCACGAGGTTCGGAGAGATGCCCAGCTCGTGGAAGTTCTCGAGCAGCTCCGTCATCCGGTCCGCGAAGAACTCCTGTCCCGTTCGCGCAAGGTCGGCGACCGTGCGGGCGTCCGCGCCTGGCGCGCGGGCGCGCTTTTGCAGCTGAACATACGCCGGGATCGCCGACGCTGGGCGTACGAGGCGAAGCCCGTCGATCCGCAGCGTCTGCGACATCAGCCGGTAGAGGTCGCCATCGCGGCGCCCGTACGCGGCGAGTCCCATGACCTTCCACTCCTCGCCCTTCCACGGATCGAATCCGCACCACCGCGTCAGGTTTCCGAAGAAGAGGCCGAGGCTTCCGCCCTCGCCCCGGTCCACGCCCGCATCGATCGGCGTCAGGCGGCCGCCGCGCCACGAGAAAAACCGGCAGCTTCCGTCTTCGCCGTAGCCATCCACGACGGCACATGCCGCCTCCTCGAACGGGCTCGAGAAGCAGCCCGCGGCGGCGTGGGTGAGATGGTGGTCGAAGCCGCGAAATTCGACGTCGTGACCTTCCGCGGCGTGCAGCCACGCGCCGCGCCCCGCGAGGGCGAGCCCGCTCGTGACGAGGTCGCTGACGTACTGCATCTCGCGAAGGGGCTGGGAGAGGGCGCGGTCCGACCCCGCCGCCTCCATCGCGCGCAGTCCGCCGTCGACCTTCTCGCGGCCAGAGAGGATCTTCGCGACGGCCGCGTCGCTCCAGGTGCGCGCCACAACGAGCCGCGCGCCCGCGTCGACGTATTCTCGGAGGATCGGGCCGATGCGGTTGACGTCGTCCGGCGGGCAGCCGAGCGCGCGCTTGGACTGTACGGCGCGCTCCGTCGCCTCCGCGAAGATCAGGACGCCGTTCTCGTTGACGATCGCCACCGCGTTGTCATGGCCGGTGCAGGCCACGCCGAGGTAGGTCGACGTCATGGGGTGGAGTCCGGGATGACGAGCTTCGGCTCTTCACGGCCTGCTGCCTTCGCGGAGAAAACCCCGCCCCAACCGCCGTTCCCGTGGCCGGCGTAGATCACGCGCTCACCGTCCGGCGACCACGATGCGGCCTCGTCGTACCAGCGGATCGACGCGGATTCGCGAAGGTCGGCAACCAACTCACCCGCCGCGTCGAGGATGACGGGGCCGCCGGGGCCGGACTGCCCGCGGCCTTGCGGGCGATTGGTGACCAGGAGCAGGCGCCCGCGCGACCAGGCGAATCTCGATTCCCGCGGGTCGATCACTCGCGCCTTGAGCACGGCGCGATTCCCTCCGCCTCCCCGCTCAACCCTGCAGACGAAGCCTCCGCGCGAAAAGAAGATCGCCGCGCCATCGGGCGTCCAGCAAAGCGGCCAGCCCTCTGCAAGGTCGCGCTGCTCGCCCCCGTCAACCTTCATGACGCGGAGACGGTCCTCGGACGTATAGCAGATCCAGGCACCATCGGGCGACCAGATCGCGCCGTAGCCGCGCGCGACGGCCGCCGCGCCCGAGCCATCCGGTCCGGCGATCATCACATCGGCATCGCGCGTGAAGAGCAGTCTCGCGCCATCAGGCGACGGCCTCGGGTGTGAGTCGGAAGCCGGGTTGCTCGTGAGGTTGCGCAGGCCTGCTCCGTCCAGACCGACGACGTAGATGTCCCAGTCGCCAGTCCGGCGCGAGCAGAAGTAGACCGCGCGGCCGTCGGCGGACCAGGTCGCCATCCGGTCGGCGGCCGTGTGGTTGGACAGGTTGCGGCGCTCCGAGCCATCGGGACGGCTGACGACGACCTCGTCGTTCCCCTCGCGCCGCTCGACGAAGAGCAGCCACGCGCCATCCGGGGAGAGCAGCGGATCCGCGCGTCCCGACGTCAGATCACGGAAGGTGAACGGCGCGCATGATACGATCGCTGCGGCCAGCACGACGGACAGGCGCCTCATTGCCGCCGGTGCGCGTAACGCACCGCCTCCCCGTCGACGGTTTCGATCCTGCGAAGCACCGCCGCGTCGCCGGCCGGCTCGATCAGGACCTTGTAGTAGCCGCGAATTCTCAGGAACGCCGTCTCGTCCTCCTTCAGCGCGGGATACTCGATGACGATCGCGGCGCTCGCGGGGCGCATCTCGAGGAACCGGCCGTCCGCCGAAGCGAGTTCTGCGGGGAGTCCCGAAAGCGGTTCGAGCGCGCGCGTCGCGGCCTTCTCGTCGACGATCGAAGCGAGTCCGACTTCATCGAAAGCCCACATCCCCTTCGGAGGGCGCAGGCGCAGCGTCAGGGGCGAAGCCGGTGAGGCCGGGAGCTTCAGCGGGATGGCGCGGCGCGGAAGCACCTCGGGGCCGCCCGACGGGACGAATCCCGCCGTCGCCCATCCTCCGTCCGACGTCCGCACCTCGACTTTGAGCAGGTGGATCTCCTCTCGCGCCGCCCAATGGAGCAGCACAAGCGATTCCGCCGGGTTGGTGTCGATGCGCCGGTACCAGTCCACGAGCGAATCTCCCCGCATGCGGAGGATGTCGCCGACGAGATCGGATTCGAGGAGCGTGCCGCCCGCCGTGAGAACGAGCGCGGGACTCGAGGGGGTCTCATCGAACTCCAGGATTACTTCGTCACGCGTCGATCCGCCCGCGTAGCGGCTCGACCACATGCGTCCGTCAGCGTCGGCGATGGCGGCGCGCATGTCGACACCGTCGGCGGCGGCCTTGGCCGGAGCTCGGACGCGGTCGGCGACCGCCACCCCATCGATGCCCTTCGCGATCGCGAGCAGCTTCGTATCGACCGCCAGCGCCTTCACGGCGTCGAGGTACTGGATCTCGCTGTTGACGTTGCGGATCATGACGCGCAACGGACCGGGACCGCGGCCAAGGCAGACGGTCTCCCAGCGGGCCAGGCCCGCCGTGAGGGCGCCGCCCAGCGGCTCGCCGACGCGGCGCCATTGGCCGTTGCGCTCGACGTAAATGAAGGGGCAGCTGATCCGGAAGACCCAGAGGCCGACCATGATCCCGCGGATCACTCCGCGGTCGAGCGTGGTCTCTGCAGCGCCCGGCGGCAGATAGGCGATTCCCCTGTCCGTGAAACGGGGCTCCCCGTTGGCCCCGGTGCCGAAATCCAGGATGTCGCCATCGGTCTTGAGGACGGAATGAATGCGGTACGTCTTGGGACTGTTGGTGACCATCAGCCGGGCCGTATCGAACGGGACCCAGTCGGTCGAGCCCCGGAACTCGTAGCAGCCAAGGAGAAGCGCCAGCAGAAGGCAACCCCATCGTGCGGACCGTCCCATCGGCGATTCCCCCCGAGGGGGTGATCATAACAAGAGTCCAAAGCGACCCCAACCAGATGGGAGCGGTTCAACACCTGCGAGCGGGCCGCCGATACACTGTCCGCACCCTCGATATCAACGCCGTGATTGTGAAGAGGATCGAATGGACTGGTCGACCGTCGGGATCATCGCGGCCGTCGCCGCTATCGGCGTCGTCTTCTACTTCGGCTTCTTCGGCGGGAAGGCAAAGGACTCGTCGCCGAACGATCACGGCGACATCCCGCCCACGTCGGGCGACTCTCCGTGAGTACGCCGTCTCATCCGCCTTCGCCTTGCTTCTCGCCGTACCGGCGAGAAGGCCCCTTCGGGCGTGCTACGGCGGGATGAGACCAGCGGTGACCAGGGCACCGCCGGTCTCACTTCCGCTTCACCTCGATCGCCCTTTTTCGAGTAGGTCGTGAGGCCATCGCCGGCGAGGTAGGTCTTCGCCTCCTTCTCGCCTTTCACGTACGCGTCGAAGAACGCGACGGCCGTCATCTTCGCGTAGTCGACGTGATCCTTGTTGTCGGGACCGGAGTCCGCGGTGCGGGCCTTGGCTCCCGTCAGCCCGCCGTAGTTGTGAAAGAGCCCGTCGACCCAGACGAGGTACTTGTCGCCGGCCGGCGCAAAGTCGTAGGCCTCCCTGCGCCACTCCGGCTTCTTGCCCGTGCGCGCCGATTCGTCCTTTGTGCCGCTCATGACCAGCGCCGGGACCGCCAGCGTCTCCCACGACTTGTCGGTGAGGAGGTCGCCGCGGCCCTGCGGTGAAAGCAGGAGGACGGCGAGCACGCGCTTGTCGCGATGGCTCGTGGCGGTGCCCCTCACGATCGTCTGGACGCCGCCGATAAGCTGGGCGGTGTGCGCGCCAAACGAGTGGCCGCCGACGCCGATCCGCTTCGCATCGAGCTTCCCCTTCAACGCGGGCGCCTTCTCGACGATCGCGTCGAACGAATCCAGGATGAACGAGATGTCCTTGGGGCGGTTCTCCCAGTCGGTGAACGAGTCCGCGTCGCCGGGACGCCCGCCCAGTTCGTACGAGTCGCTGTGGTTCGGCTGGATCGTGACGTACCCGTGGCCGGCCAGGTGCGTCGTCAGCGGCTGGTAGTTCTTCTTCGCGCCGTGGGCGCCGTGCGAGAAGACGATGACGGGGAACGGCCCGTCGCCGTCCGGGTAGTTGATGCGGAGCTGAAGGTCCTTCTTGCGCGCGTCATCGCGGAGCACGAGATTCTCGATCGTGCCGACCTTGCGCGGTCCGTCCTTGAGCTTGTAGGAGCCGTCGTCCTGCAGCAGGAGCGCGGCGAGGATAAGGGTGAGTCTCATGAAGGACTCAACCCGCGGCGTGCCGAGAGGTGGCGCGAGAACGCGGCTCAGCGCTTCGGAACCTGGTCCTTCGCACGCTTCAAGGACTCCTGGACCGACGCCCGCGGGGGCCAGTCGGCAGGCGCCAGTTTGAGCGCCCGCTCCAGGTCAAGAACCGCTCCCGCCGGATCTCCCAGCGCCCGCTTCGCCATTCCGCGATTGGCCAGGGCCTCGCAGTGGGTGGGATCGATCGACAGCACGGCGTCGTAGTCGAGAATGGCCGCCGCGTAGTCGCCCGCCTCATGGCGAAGGAGCCCCCGATTGACGCGCGCCTCCATGTGGCGGGGATTCAGGCGAAGCGCCTCCTCGAAATCGGAGAGCGCCCCCTGCGGATCCCCCTTCAGGTACCGGATGGTGCCGCGGACGGCGCGGAATTCCGCCTGACGAGGCTGCCCCTGGATGGCGACATCGAGGTCCTCGAGCGCGCCGCGCAGGTCGCCCGAATCCCTGCGGAACCTGCCTCGAGCGCCGCGCGCGAAGGGGTCGTCCGGCTTGAGCCGCAGCGCGATCTCGAATTCTTCGAGTGCCTGGGCCGGTTCGCCCAATTCGTTCAGCGCCACGCCGCGGTTGACGTGGAAACCGGGCTCGCCGGCTTCCAAGGCGATCGCCTTCGTGAAGTCCTCGAGCGCCGCCCGCAGGTTGCCGGACGCTTTGCGTGCCAGACCCCGGTTGCTGTAGACCATCGCATTGTCCGGATCCAGTCGCACGGCCTCCTCGAGATCTTCCAGCGCTCCCTTCACATCGCCCGCCGCGAGCCGGGTCGTCCCCCGGTTTCCCAGCGCCAGGGCGGGGTCGGGGTCGAGGCGGATGGCGACGGCATAGTCCTCCAGCGCCGCGGCGAACTCGCCTCGCTTCCTGTAGACTTCACCGCGATTGTTCCACGCCGCCCCGAGTCGCGGATCACGCCGCATCGCCTCCTCGTAGTCGCGGATCGCTGCGTCCGGCTCGCCGCTCTCCTCGCGAATGAGCCCGCGCGTGACGATGTACTCGGCCGCCTTCGACGGATCCAGGCGAAGGGCGTCTTCGATGTCGCGGATCGCGCCGGCGGCGTCGCCTCGCTGACTCCGCGACAGCGCGCGGTTGACGTGCGCCGACACGGAGTCCGGATCGAGCGCCAGCACGGCGTCCAAGTCCAGAAGGGCCGCGACATGGTCGCCCGCCATCTGGCGGCCCAGGGAGCGCAGCATCAGCGCCCACGAGTACCCGGCCGCGCGCTCGACCGCCTTGCTTGTCCACCCCTCGCTGTCGCGTCCCAGCCGAATCCAGCCGATCCACGCGGCGTACTCTTCGGCATGGCGCTTCTCGAAGGCACGCGAGAGCATCTCGACGCCGCGCGCCTCGTCCTTGCGAACGAGAACCTCGTGCAGGGCCGCCGCCACGGTCCGCATGACCTCGTCGTCGGTCGTCGAGGGGAGCCCCCACCGGGCGGCCTGCTCCGCGCCCGTGCCGAGCCGTTCCGCCTCGTGGAAATGCGCCAGCGCCTTCTCGATCACCTCCCTGCGGCGCTTCGCGAGGCGGCGCTGCGCACTGGCGCCCTCCGACGCGAACACGCTGGCCTGCTCGACGCGGATCAGGCCGAGCAACGCGTGGGCCGGGCCGAAGGCAGGCGCCAGCTCCACCGCCCGATGGGCGGCCTCGAGGGCTTCATCGTGGCGCTGCAGGTAGGCGAGCCCCCGCGCCTTCAGGTACCACGCCTGCGGGAGCTCGGGATGGCGACGGCAGAATTCGTCGACCGCCTTCGCGGCCGCGGCGAGCGCGGGACGCGCCCGGTCCGCCGGCACGGCAAGCCGCCTCAGGTCGCTCTTCCGCTCCAGCAGCGCCACCCAGAGCGCGGCGAGCTCCTTCAGCCGCTCCTCCTCTCGCACGCTCTGGCCGCGCTGCAGCGCGATGACCGAGACGGCCGCGATCGACACCGCCAGCGCGACCGCCAGCCCGGCGACGAGCGCCGGATGGCGTCGCAGGCGCCGCCATAGCATCCGGCCCGCGGATGAGCGCCGCGCGGAGACCGCCTCGCCCGCCAGCCAGCGGTCAAGGTCGTCCGCCAACTCCGCCGCGGAGGCATACCGCGCCGATGGCTCCTTCTCAAGGCACTTCATCACGATGGTCTCGAAGTCCGCATCGATCCGCGGCGAAAACTTCCGCAGCGGCGACGGATCTTCCTCGACGATCTGCATCAGGACATGGAAGAGCTCCTTGCCCTCGAACGGCGGCCGCCCTGCGACGATTGCGTACATCGTCGCGCCCAGGGAGTAGACGTCGCTGCGCGCGTCAGCCGCGTACGACTCGCCGCGCGCCTGTTCCGGCGGCATGTACCCGGGCGTGCCCATCGCAAACCCCGATGCCGAAAGCGACGAACGAACGGACGTCAGGCGCGCGAGGCCGAAGTCCATCACGAAGACCCGCCCCGTCCGGTCGACCATCAGGTTCTCCGGTTTGAGGTCGCGGTGGACGATTCCCGCCGCGTGGGCGTGGTGAAGCGCGCGAGCCGCGTCGCGGATGTTCGCCGCCAGCGCCTTCGGGTTCGAGTCGGCCTTCCAGAGCGTCGTGCCCTCGATCAGCTGCATCGCGATCCAGTGGCGGCCCTGGTCTTCGCCGACCTCATGGACGGCCGCGATGTTGGGATGGTTGAGCCGGGCGGCGGTCTGCGCCTCACGCTGGAAGCGCGCGATTGCCTCGCTGTCGCCGCCCTTGAGCAGCTTGAGCGCGACCCAGCGCTTGAGTTCCGTGTCCCAGGCCTTCCAGACCTCCCCCATCCCGCCGGCGCCGAGCCATTGCGAGCGCACGAACTTGCCGAGGCGGAGGGGCTTCTCGTCGGCCATGGCGCTTCATGCTACCGTGGTCGCGGGCGGAAGTTCACGCAGACTGGCGTCTGCGGCGTCGTCATTTCTTCTTCTTCCCGATCGGCCCGATGTACGACTTCGCCACCACCACGTCGTCGTACCACTTCTTGTTCACCCGCGGACTCTTCCCGATGTGCAGGCCGATGTGGGCATAGTCGATTTTCAGCGACTCGACGTCGCGGAACCGGAGCCCCGGGAAGTCGGCGATGAGCTTTCCGTCGAGCCAGCAGGCGATGCGCCCGTCGCGCTTCCCCACCGTGTTCGCCTTGACCATGAACTCGTAGCAGTACCAGCGGTCGAGCTCCGGCGTGATGTCGGTCCGCGCGACGAACTCCTTGCCGAACGTCGCCGCTCCCGACCGCGCGGACGAATTGGGCAGCACTTTGCCGGACGGGAAGAAGTGATCGCCGAATCCGCTCGCCTGCCCCGGGTGATAGCAGTAGACGTTCAGCTCGCCCGGCTTCGTCATCGAGGCTTCGCCGCGCCAGCACTCAAACCCGGCGAGGAACTTGTTTGTGCCGTCGGCCGGTTTCCCCGCCGAGGCCTTGCCGTCCTTGAAGTAGTGCGCCGAGATCGAGCAGCCGTTGTGGCTCGATCCGACCTGGTCGAAGCCCTTCTCGAACTTGGAGTAGAAGCGCAGGAAGAGCACTTCCTGTTCGTCGGTGAGCTTCCTCGAGATCGCGTTCGCGAGCTCCGTCTCCTGCTGCGGCACCGTGAACTCGAGCGCCTTCTTTCCCGCGTGGATGTTCGCGGCCTCCTCGGCGATGCGGATCCACTTGTCGTGGTGGACGCTGCCGGTCCACGCCTTGCGCAGGTCCTCGGCCGTCGAAACGTCCTCGAACCCGTCGTACAGGAACACCGACGGGTCCTTCTCGATCCCGGCGTCGCCCGGGTACTTGGCCGCGATCCCGGCATCCCCCTCCGGCAGCGCGACGAGCCGCGCGTCCTGGGCCGGCGCCGGCAGCGCCCCGAACCGCACGACGCACGCCAGCAGAATCATGCGGATCATCTCGACCTCCTGAGAACGACCACGAACGCCACGGCCAGCAGCACCAGCGTGAGCGGCCCCGTCTTCGTCGATGCGCCGCACCCTCCCGATCCTCCACCGCTGCCCGAAGGGCTCATCGCCATCGGGCCGATGTACGACGTCGCCACGACGACGTCGTCGTACCACTTCTTGTTCACGCGGTTGACGTTGCTGCCGATGTGCAGCCCGATCTGGGCGCGGTCGATCTTGATGCTGTCGATGTCGCGGAACCGGATGTTCATGAAGTCGGCGATGAGGACTCCGTCGAGCCAGCACGCGATGCGTCCGTCGCGGAGGCCGACGGTATTCGCCTTGACCATGAGCTCGTAGCAGTACCAGCGGTCGAGCTCCGGCGTGATGTCGGGACGCCCGACGAACTCGGGGCCGAACGTGGCCGCGCCCGACCGCGTGCTCGAGAATGGCAAGACCGTGCCCGACGGGAAGAAGTGGTCGCCAAAATTGGTCGCCTGCTCGGCGTGGTAGCAGTAGACGTTCAACAGCCCCGGCTTCACGGTCGCGGGGTCGAACCGGAAGTTCTCGAACCCGGCGAGAAACTTGTTGGTGCCGTCCGCAGGGACTCCCGGCGTCGCCTGCCCGTTGACGAAATAGTGCGCGGAGATCGAACAGCCGTTGTGGCTGGAGCCGACCTGGTCGAACCCCGCCTCGAACTTGGAGTAGTAGCGGATGAACAGGACGTCCTGCTCCGGCGAGATCGCCTTCGCGACCGAGTTCGCGAGTTCGGCGCTCTGCTGGGGCACGGTGAACTCGAGCGCGCGGCGTCCGTTGTTCACGTTCGCCGGCTCTTCCGCGATGCGGATCCACGCGTCGTGGTGGACGGCGGCGTCCCACTTCGTCCGCAGGTCCGCCGCGTTCGTGGCACTCTCGAAGTCGTCGTGGAAGAGGACGGCGGGATTCGCTTCGATCCCGACGTCGCCGAAGTAGAGCGATGCGATGCCGTTCCCTTCCGGCAGCGGGGTGAGGCTGGGCGCGCCCAGGAGCGCGAGAGCGATCAGCGCGAGTGCGGCGTGGTTCATCACTTCTCCTTTCGCGGACGTGAGAAGCGGAGATTGTCGATGTAGAACTTCGGCGCCGAATCGCCGACGCCCTGGAGGTAGATGTTGACGATCGTGTCGCCTTCGTTCGCGCCGAAGTCGGAGAGTTTGAACGTCGCGGTCGCCCACCGGCCGGTCGCGAGGTTCGGGACGATGACGTCCTGCCGGCGCCCCTGTGTGCGGTTGAGGACGTTGAAGTTGACCTTGCGCGCCTTCGAATCGACCCAGTAGTCGAACGTCAGCGTCTCACCGCCGCGGATCGTGAAGAGCCCCTTTGCTCCCCCGCTGATCATGACCTTGGTGACGCCGCGGTCCTCGATCCCGGCAAGGCAGCGCCGGCCGCTCGGGCCCTTCTCGACCGAGCCGGCTTCGACCATCGCCGGCTTCGCCTCGTCCTCGAAGTCGAGCAGGACCAGGTCGTCTTCGGTCGGGATGGGCTGCGCCGCCGAGAGCGACTTGGCCGTCGCCACGGCGAACGTGCCGGCCTTGACGTCGACGCTCTTCGCGCCGCGAGTGAGCTTCGCGGTCCCTTTCGCGACCTCAAGCCGGGTCGACTCCGGCGTGACGACGAGATGGAGCGACGCTCCGACGATGGTGACGTCGGCGTGTGCCGTGTGGACCGCGAAGCCCTTCGTGCGACTCTCCGCGTCGAGCGTGCCGCTCTCCAGCGTGAAGCCGGCCGTCGCGAGGGCGCGGATCGATGTCTTCGCGGCGAGCGTGATGCGCGTGCCGTCGGGGAACTCGAGGATCGCGGACGCGTCGACATCCAGGGCGGCGCCGGCAACGAGGTCGCGCTCCCCCAGTCGGGCGACCGCGGGCTCCGTCTTCGCGGGCGGCTCCGGAACGGGATCGGGTTCGCGCGTCGGCGGATCGACTTTCGGCCGCTTCGCCTCGGCGAGTTCGCGCTCCTTCGCGGCCCGCTCCGCCTGGATGCGGCGGATCGTCTCCTCCCACTCGCGGAGCTTCCCGTCCTCACGGTCGGTCTCCGCCTTCTTGCGTTCGACTTCCGCTTCCGCTTCCTGGCGGTGCAAGTCCTTGATCGTCTCCTCGACGCGCTGCTCATGGCGGACGACGGGAGCTGCAGGCGGCTTCGACTTCAGCGCGGCGCTCGTGGCGATCGCGAACAGGACGACGCCCGTGGCGGCAGCGACCCAGGGCCAGACGAGCGTACGCGGCGCGATGGCGCGGCGACCACCGGCCGTGCGCGGCGCCTGGCGGAGCACCTCCTGCAGGCAGGCGTCCAGCATGCTTTGCTCGACAAGCCGGCGGCGTGCGGCCGCGCTCTCGGCAAGGAGCGCCTGGAGTTCGGCGATCTCGGCGGGCGTGGCGGAGCTCGTGAGATACGATACGAGGAGGGCGTCGATGCGATTCATGCTTCCGCCGCCTTGAGCTTCGATTGCATGCAGTCGAGGAGGCTCTTTCGCGCGCGGGACATCGCGACCTTCACGGAGTCGGGGTTCCAGCCGACGGCGGCCGCGGCTTTCTCCAGCGACACGCCCTCCGCGTAGCGCAGACGGAGGAGTCCGCGGATCCGCTCCGTGAGCCCATCGAGGCACTCGGTGAGGAAGCGTCTGCGCACACGGTTCTCCTCGGCCGACATCTCGTTCTCTTCGAAGGCCTGCACGACGAGGGCTTCGAGCGGTGGAGGGACCGCGGTGCGGGCGCGACGGCGGAACTGGTCGGTCACGACGTTGCGGGCGATCTCGCGGACCCACGGGAGGAACCGGCCGACGACGGCCCCCTTCGCGGCCTGCTGCATGACGCGCAGGCCGACCTCCTGGAACGCCTCTTCGGCGGCGTCGAGGTCGCCGACGAGCGCCTGGATGAAGCCGAAAACGAGACCACGGTGCTCGAGGAATTCCCGGACGAGCTCGCTCTGCATGGCTTAAGAGGTTGACGCCCTTGTTGCCAGAGGTTAGCAGAGAAACTGAAGGCTACCCAACCGGCATGAATTCTCCAGGGCGGACGGCTGCGATTGCGGTCTCATCCGCCGTCGCCTTGCGTCTCGCCGTTCCGGCGAGCCGTCCCGCCTCCGGCGGGCAGGCTATGGCGTGATGAGATCGTCCGCGGACGAACGTCCGCGGACGGTCTCACTCTCTGTTCTTCTTCGCATCCTCCAGTGCCCGCTGCAGCGTCGCGCGCGAGGGCCAGCCGTCGGGCGCGCGGCGCAGGACCTCCTCGAGATCGGCAATCGCGCCGTCCCAGTCCTTCTTGGCGCTCCGAGCGAGACCTCGATTGGCGATCGCCTCCAGGTAGCCGGGCGACAGCTCCAGCGCCCGCGTGAAATCGTCGATCGCTCCGTCGTAATCGCCGAGATTCAACTTCGACACGCCTCGGTTTCCGAACGCACTGTGGTGGCGCGGTTCGAGCTCGAGGAGTCGTGTGTAATCGGCGATCGCGGCCTTGTGATCGTTGAGCTCCTGGTAGGCGATGCCGCGCCCCCAGTACGCGGCCGCCCAGCGGGCGTCCCTGCGGATGCACTCGTTGTAGTCGTCGATCGCGCCCTTCACATCGCCCGACCGGCGGCGCGCAAGGCCGCGGTTGTACCGCGCGTTGATGAGGTCCGGGTCGAGCTCGACGGCCTTCGAGTAGCTGCGCAGCGCCGATGCGAGGTCGCCGGTCGCGAGGTTGACCGACCCGCGGTTGACGTAGGCTTCCGCGCAATCCGGAACAAGATCGATGGCGCGCATGTAGTCACGCATCGCCTCGTCCCATAGCTTGCCGGCCTCCCCCGCGCGCCCGATGCCGGCGAGCCGCTCGGCCTTGGTCGCCAGGGCAAGGCCGCGATTGACGAGCGCGTCGGCGTAGTCCACGTCGATGCCCAGCGCGACCCCAAAGTCGCGGATCGCGCCGTCCAGGTCGCCCAGGGTTAATCTCGCGGTGCCGCGATTGTTCCACGCATGGACAAAGCGCGGACTGAAGTCGATGGCGTGGCCGAAGTCGTCGATCGCCTCCGCCCGATTGCCGTCGTGGAGGTGGTAGAGCCCACGCGAGAAGAGCGCCGCCGCATGGTGAGGCCGGATCGTCAACGCCGCCGCGTGGGCCCGGAGCCCTTCCGCGCGCTCAGCCGCGAGTCCCGAAAGCCAATGGAAGTCCTCGGCCCCATCGCGCGTACCGTACGTCGCGATCCCCTCAGCCGTGAGCCGCTGAACGGATGCCAGGTCGTTGATGACGTACGACCGCATGACGACGGCGAGATCACGTCCGAGGGCGTCGTCGAATCCCGATCCGGCGCGCACAGCCGCGTCGAACTCGGAGATGGCCTCGTCCGTGAGCTTCCGCGCACGTTCGCGGCCCGCGACTCGCCGTTTCACCGAGGTGCCGGTCGACTCGAAGAAGGAGCGAAGCAGAAGGACGCGGCCGAGCTGGAAGTGCGCGGGGCCGAACGCGGGATCGCGCTCCACCGCGCGCCGCCACGCGGCCTCGGCGGCCGGCCAGTCGCCGAGAGCGTCCAACGCCCGGCCGAGAAGATAGTGGGGCTGTGCCAGCCACGACGCCTCGGCGGAGGCGCCGCGAAAAGCGTCGATCGCCTTGTTCGCCCGCTCGCATAGGTCGGCGTACGCTGCGTCCTTCTTGTAGAGCAGGGCGATGGCCTGATCGAGCGAAGGGCGGCCAAGCTCCAGTTGCTTGAAGGCCCGCTCCTGGGCGGCCGACCGCTCGTCCGTGGCCCGCCGCGCCGCCTCGCGCTTCTCGTCGCGCTGTCTGATCATGGCGGTCACGCGCTCGAACTCGCGCTGCGCGTTCGCGTCGCCAAGGCCGGCGGCCTCGCGCCACGCGTCACGCTCCGCCTCGAGCGACGCGGGGCTCGCCGCCCTCGCCAGCGCTTCGCGTAGCCGCACTCGACCGCGGACCTGCACGATCCCGATCCACGTGATCGCGACAATCAGGAGCAGCGCTGAAACGACCCAAGCAGGGCGCCGGAGAGCCCGCCTGACGAGGCGCGACACAACGCCGGGCCGCGTCGCGAGCACGGGATCGCCACGCATGGCCCGGGCGACATCGTCGGCGAACTCGGCCCCGTTGCCGTACCGCCGGCCCGGCTCCCTCTCCATCGCCTTGAAGCAGATCGCCTCGAGGTCGGCGCGGGCGCCGCGCGGCCGCGGTGGATCGGAGGTGAGGATGTGCGCGTAGACCTCCGCGGCGGTCGCCGCGACGAATGGCGGCGCGCCGGAGAGGATTTCGTAGAGCATGACGCCCAACGCGTAAACGTCGGTGCGCACACCGACCGCGTGGTTGTCGCCCAGCACCTGCTCGGGCGCCATGTAGACGGGCGTGCCAAGGACGGCGCCATCGCGCGTCAGCCGTGTCTCGCTTTCGGCGCGGGCGAGGCCGAAGTCGGTGAGGACGACCCGCCCCGACGCGTCGACAAGCACGTTCGCCGGCTTCAGATCGCGGTGGATGACGCCATGCGAGTGGGCGTGGCCGACGGCGCGGGCAACGTCCTCGAGCATTCTCAGTGCGTCGGGGGTGCCGAGAAACTCCTGGAAGGTGCGGCCGGGGACGAGGTCCATCGCGATGTAATGGAGCGTCGCACCGCTCTCGCCGGGCGCCTGGCCGACGTCGTGGACGGCGATGATGTTGGGGTGGCGGAGGCTCGCGGCGAGGGAGGCCTCGCGGTGGAAGCGTTTGACGTGGGCCGAATCGGGATCGGACGAGGCGAAGACCTTGAGGGCGATGGCGCGGTGGAGGTCGGGATCTTCAGCTTCGTAGACGATCGCCATGCCGCCGCGGCCGATTTCGCGGCGGATGAGGTACTTGCCGATGCGCGTCATCGGGGATGATGGTAGCAGGCGCTATCGGGGGCGCGCCCTCACTCGCCCTCTTCGTCCCACCATTCTCTCCAGAACCGCCGCCCCTCCCCGGGCGTGACGAACCGCGCGCGATCGGCCTCCAGGATCACGACGAGCTCGATGCCGCCCAGGCGATCGAGCGCCTCAGCGAGAGTGCAGGGCTCGATCAAACACCGTCCCTTGCGCGCCGTCCCGTCGATGGTCAGCCCTGTCTCCTTGGCGAGAATCGCAGCGACGTCAGCAAACTCTCCTTCCAGGCGTCGTTCGAGTTTGCGCGATGCGAGCGGCTTCCAAACGTCGGGCCGGCGCAGCGCGTTCAGCGCAGAGAGAAAGAGGTGGGAGTAGGCGCCGCTCTCCTCGAGGAGCGCCGGCACCTCGCGCGATGAGCCCAGGCGGGCCATGCTGGCCGCGGCCGTGAGTCGGGCGTAGCCGCTCGTCCTCCGCAGGACTCGCAAGATCCCGGGCAGAGCCTCCTTCACCCCGAGCCGGCTCAGCGCTTCCGCGGCAATCACGCTTGCCCATCCTTCGTCGCGCAGGCACCGGAGCAGCGCAGGGATGGCGTCCTTCGTCTGCATCCCGGCCAGTCCCGATGCCGCGCTGGCCCGAACATTGGAATCAGTGTCGTCGAGATGCTTCTCGAAGAAGGGCAACAACTCAGGGGAGGCGAACTTGCCGAGTGCGTTGATCGCGCCGCGGCGACCGTCGACCGACTCGTCAGCCGCCGCCTTCACCAGGGCCGGGATGGCCTCCTTCGCACGGAGCTCGCCCAGCACGTAGGCCGCATTCAACCGTGTCACCAAGGCCGGGTCACGCAGCAGCTCGATGAGATCGGGCACGACGGCGGTTGCCTTCAGCCGCACGAGGGCTTCCGCCGCGCCGTGAAAACTGAGAAGGAGGTTGGGGTCGCTCAGCAGCTTCACGAGACCCGGCGCCGCCTCTTTCGCGTCGAGATCGGCAAGCGCGCAGGTCGCGGCGATCTGAACCTCTGATTGCTTGTCCCCGAGCAGGCCCGCGATCTTCAACGCCGCCTCGCCGTGCTTGAGTTTCCCGAGCGCACGGGCCGCTTGCGCGCGAACGTTCGCATCTTTGTCCGCGAGCAGCGCCGCGATCTTTGACGCCGCCTCCTTCGCGCCAAGCAGAGAGAGCGCTTCGACGGCGAAGGCGCGGCAGAGCGCGCTCGAGTCGTCGAGCTGCTTGATGAGCTCAGGAACCGCGTCCTTTGCGCCCATCGCCCCAAGCGCCAGCGCCGCTCCGGCCCGGACGGTCTCGTCGGTTTCCTTCAGCAGCGCCTGCGTCCGCTCTGAGCCGTACTTCCTGAACGCCGCCTTCACCACCTCGACCTCTGGCTCAGCGTCGCGGAGATGCCGTGCGAGGACAATCATCGCCTCTTTCGTCTGCGCGGCGCCGAGTGCCTCCGCGACCCACGGACGAGACCATGTCTTCCTTCGCTCCTCGAGAATCTTCGCGAACACGGCAACGCCGTCGTCCGACCCGAGCTTCGCAAGCGCAGCAGCCGCCCCCAGCTGAACCTCGGGATTGGAGTCCGAGAGCAGCCTCTTCATGGGCTCGATCGCTTCCTTCGCACCCAAGAGGGCCAGTGCGGCCGCCGCTTCTTTCTTGACGATGAAATCGTCGTCCGCCAGGAGCTCGATCAACCGGGGGGCCGCTTCCCTGACCTCCATGCGGCCAAGTGCGACGACGGCGGCGGCACGACACCCGGAATGCACATCTTCGAGCATGCGGAGGAGTTCGGCCACGGCCTCACGAACCCGTCCGTCGCCGAGCTTTAGAGCGGCGGTTGCTCGAATGTCGCCGTCCTCATCGCGAAGGAGGGCGAGAAGCGCCGGTTTTCCCTCGTCCGATTTCAGCTCCCAAAGGGCGAAGGCGGCCGCCAGCCGCACGCCTTCGTCGGCGTCCTTAAGGAGCGGGACGAGATCGGCTGCCGACTCCTTCGCGCCCAGTTCCGCGAGCGCCTTCGCCGTCCGTCGACGCACCTCTACGCTTTCGTCCCGCAACCGCTTCACGAGGGCCGGCACGGCCTTCTTCGCATTCCGGCTTTGGAGCGCCACGATCGCATCGGTACGAATGACGACCGACCGATCCTCGAGGCAGCGGATGAGCTGATCGTTGGCGCGCGCCGTGTCGAGTAGTTCGAGGACGCGCAACGCCTTCCGCCGCGTGGACTCGATGTCGCTGTCAAGGAGCTTGGCGAGTTCGGGCACGACCCGCCGTCCGGGAAAACTGTCCAGCGTCAGGTCGAGGCTCAAGTGCGTGGAGAAGGACTCCTCGTCAAGCGCCGGGACCAGGCGCAGGATCGCCGTCACCGCTTCGTGCGGCCGGAGGTCGCCCAGTGCCCAGAGCGCTCGCTGGACAACGTCCTGCTCGGAGTCGCTTAAGAGCTTGATCACCTCTGCGCTCGCAGAGCGCAGCTCGGTCTCGACGACGATGTCGATGATCTGCTTCTTTTCGTCCGCCGTCGCCGCGCCGCCGAAGGCACGCGCCACGAGCGGCTCCAGGTCCGCGGGTTCCAGGCTCCCGGCCTCTTCCTTTTTCGCCGCCTCGAACAGCTCCAGGGTCCAGGCGTGCCCGTCGTCCCGGGCCAGCCGGTCTTCGATCCCCGGCAGCGCCTTGAGGAGCCGCGGCGGGAGCGTCTGCAGAAGGCCGATGGCCCGCGCGAGGCACGCAGCGCGAAGGGCGACCTCAGCGTCGGAGTCCTTCGCGGCCTTCTCGAGTGCGGGGAGTGCGGCCTTCCCGAGCTTCTTGAGGGCCTGCGTCGCTTCCTCGCGTTCTTCTATCTTTGTGGATCGCAGCTTTTCGACGAGCGCGCCCGCTTCATCCTGCAGACCGAGGAACGGAAGAAGGAGAATCGCCCATCGCATGGCGGGCATTCTAGATCACCGATCGCGCCGCTGAAGCGCGAAGCCGACGATCTTCCCGATCACGTCGCTGAAGCTCAGTCCGCCCACCGCCGCACAGAGCAGGTAGGCGTCGCCTTCGCTCAAATCGGGATTCGGATTGGCCTCGATGACGTAGACCTGACCGTCCGGCGCGATGCGCGTGTCAAGCCGCGCGTAGTCCCGGCAGCCCGTGAGTTCGTAGACGGCGAGCGCCGCTTCGTGGACGCGGTGCGCGATCTCCGGCGCGAGCGGCGCCGGACAGACCTGCCGCGGCCCGCGGCGCTTCGACGGATTCCACTTCGCCTCGTGCGTCATGATGTGCGCCCGCCCCTCCGCCAGCCGCGCGAAGTCGTACTCGAGCAGCGGGAGCACGCGCCGTCGCCGGTTGCCGAGGATCGCGACATGCAGCTCGCGCCCCTCGATGTACTCCTCGACGAGGATCGGCGGGCGATACTCGCGGAAGAGCTTGCGCACGCGCTCCAGCGCATCGCGGTGGCGGCGCACGACGGAGCCTTCGTCGACGCCGAGGCTGCCGTCCTCGCGCGCCGGCTTCACGATCACCGGGTATCGCAATCCGTGGCGGACCGGCAGCTCCGGCTCGAAGAGAATGCGATAGCGCGGCGAGACGATGCCCGCGGAGCGCATGAGGTGCTTCGTGAACCCCTTCCGCTGGCACGTCATCAGCGCGGAGGGGGGCGAGCCGGTGTACGCGATGCCGTGAAGTTCGTAGAGCGACGCCACCGCGAACTCGAGCCGCGCGTCGCCCGAGAACGACTCGACGAGGTTGAGCACCGCGTCGGGCCTCGGGTGGCGCAGCGCCCGCTCCAGCCGGTCGAGGCGGTTGCTGATGTTCACGGCGCGGACGTCGTAGCCCGCGCGCCGCGCCGCTTCGCCGATCGCGTTGTACTCCGCGATGTCCTCGCGGGTCGCGGCCTCGCCGTCGTCCGGAAGGTTGTAGACGGCCGCGATGGTCGGCCGGCGTCGGCGCAGCATGGGCGAGATTCTACGCGGCCGCCCCGCCGAAAGATCTCCCGACTTCCGCGCGGCAGGAAGCGAGTTGTGCTAGGGTGGCGCCCCTTCCATGGGATTCACCCCCCAGCCGAACTCCTGGCAGTGCGGGCCGTACGCGCTGAAGCACGCCCTTGTGACGCTCGGGGTCTGGGCGAGCGAGCGCGAGATCTCCGGCCTCGCCGGCGGACGGCGGCGGACCGGCACGGACGAACGGCAGCTCGATCGCGCGGCGCGGGCGTACCGCTGCACGATGCCGGTCGTCCGGCGGCTCGACGCCGATGGAGCCCGCCACGCCCTCGTCGATCACCTGGAGCGCAAGATTCCCGTCCTTCTCTGCGTCGACCAGTGGGACCATTGGATCACCGTCGTGAAGGCCGAGCGCGGGCGGTTCATCGCCCTCGACAGCAAGGACCCTGCGGTGCTGACGATCAGCCGCTGGGAGTCGCTGCGACGGCGGTGGGCGTTTCGTCCGCGCAACGAGGACGGCGTGATTTACGACCTGCATCCCGTGCTTCCGCGGTTTCGCGTCGCGGCGCGTCCCCACTTCTCCGCGGCGCGGGCGACCTTCCTGCGGCGCCGGCGAAACCGCGATCTCGTCCGAAGCTGGGAGATCTTCGTCGACGACCTCCAGAGGCTGAGCCGGCGTCGAACGCCGCTCTCGGAGAACGCGATCACCTTCGGCGAATTCCTGCGCCGCCACAGCCGGAAGCTCCTCGCGGAGGTTCGTCACTGGAACGGCGTCGACGGGCGGCGGAAGGCGGCGCGCATCCTCACGAACCTGCGGTTCGTGGCCGACACGCACGGTCTGGTGGTGCGGCTGTCGGACGAGACGCGCGCGGTGGCCGGGCTGGCGACGCTGCTGGACGTGCGGCTGCGGGGATAGGGCGTTGAAAGTACGAAGTACGATGTATGAAGTACGAAGTGCCCTCGTTCCCCTTGGGGCACTACAGCTGTTCGCTCAGCGCCATTGCGTTCAGGAGGCGGTCACCCAGTGAATCGTCGGTTTGCGCTTTGAGTAGGCGCATTCTCTCATGTACAGATTGATCAGCGTGAGAGGCGGCGGAAGCCAAGGCGTTCTGAGCGGCCGAATCCACGTCAACGGATCTCGTCGTAGTGCGACCGCTCGAACGTACGCCAGTCAAGGCGCATCCCGAAGTAGGCCCCCGCAGCCGTCACCATGCAAAGGCCGATCACGCTCACGATCTGGAACCGCACGACGTCTGGGTCGGTGCGCACGACGCTCGTGAAAAAATGGGCGGCGGGGCCGGCGTTCTCGCGCGACGGCGACGCGACGCCGGCGAAGGAGACGTTCGACATCGACGCGATGGCCGCGAAGGGGGCGGACTACGAGCGGCTCGACCAGATGCTGATCGACGTGCTGCTCGGTGCGCAATGACGCCCCGCTACCCCGCCACGAGAAGGCCCCCCATCGGTAAGGCCCAGATCGCCAGGATGATGAGCACGGAGACGACCCAGAAACCGAGCAGCCACCACGTGTCGGGGTTGATCCGGAAGAGGTCGCGCCGGTACTCGCTCCAGCCGCCGATCGAGAGCGAGCGGATGTTCTTCGCAATGACGATCAGTACGGCGAGGCCCGCGCTCGCCGCGATCGCCTTGATGACCCAGGCCGGCATCTCGCCCATCCGGAGGAGTGTCGCAAATCCCACGCCACGCGGAGCGACGGAATTCAGCGCAACGGCGTTGCCGGCGACAAAATCCGTCGACAATCTGCGACGAAATCCGGGATCTGTTGCCCATGGCCTACGACCTCGAACGGGCGGCTCGAGTGTAGGAAGTTCGGTTCTTCCGGGATTCCCGTGGGTAGATCTATGGGTAGTGGTGGAGAGGACGCCTTCTAGCCCGCATTATTCACGAACGCGCGGACGCGCGTTCGTGAAAATGCGCGCTGGATTCGCTCCGAGACCATCGAGGAGCGAATCAACCGCCGAGGGCCGCGATCATCGACAGCGTCATCAGGCAATTCATCCGATCAGCCTCCAAGTCCCTTCTACTGATGAACACCCCCAGATGAGGGGTGTCGTCGGACATCTATGTCATTGTAGGGCGACGGCGGGGCGGCCACCTTTCGCGGGCGCGATGAGCTCGGAGGTTCTGCCTCCACTCGTCCAGAGCAGAGCCCCATGGACGATCTCGCGTTGCTCGCATTCTCCGGCTCCGCGGGACTCGATGCACTTGCTCCACAGGCGTTCGAGCGTCACCCTGGCGAGCACAGGCCAGGCGGGCGCCGTACGATCAGGAGGTGATCGTCGACAAGACTCCGCGGTTAGAGTGATCTCATGACGCCGGCACTGAACGGGCGGGACCGGTGGCGGCTCCAGGAGCTGCTGCGCGACGCTCCGACCGATTCGATCTCCGTCGCCATCTTCTGCGGGCAGTACGCCGAAGCCGGGCGCCTCCTGACCGCGTACGAGGCCGACCTCCCACTCCTCTACTCGAAGGAGCGGGAAGAACTGCGCGAGGAGTACGCGGGCAGGAACAGCGACGCCGCGGATCTTGCCGAGGCCTATGCATTGGAAGCCATTCACTCGAGCCATGAGTGTAGGCAGCAGGCGGTCACGAGCTTCCGCGAACGTCTGCCCGCGATCGACGTGCCGGAGGCGGCGGAGATCGCTGCCGAGACGCAGCGTCTCGTCTCCGATCGGTCGGAGGATTCGTTCTCGACGCTGGAGCGATTCCACGCCCTGGTTGAAGGACTCCGTCCCGGAGTGCTTCCGGCGCCGCTGCGGAAAGTGGCCCAGAACATCCGGAAGAAAATCTCGGCCGTCGTGCGCGCGCGCGTGCGGCAGCAAGCCGGCACGCCCGTGGTGGCGGCCGAGGGGAGCGATCCGCAGCTGTGGCGCCTCTATCACGCACCGTTCCGCGCGCTCGATCCACTGCGGGGACAGCTCACCTACGAGCGGTTCCTGCAACGCGCAGACGAGGTCATCGGCGGCTGGGCTGTCGGCCACGGCGCCAGCGAGGTGCAGTATAGGGCGCTGCTCAAGGCGATGGGGGTCGGCGAGTTCCGGCACGAGGCCCTATCGGAGGACGAGATCGCGAGACTCCTTCAGGAGAAGGGCGGACTCCAGGCCGCACTTTGCTGGTGGGAGGGCGAAGTGCGCCGCGAGGAGACGATCGTGTTGATCGGCGTCGAGGGGGTCGCCGGCGCACGGCGATTCGCGGCGCTCGACGGGATGCGCACTTCGAGCTCTGATCTTGACGCGCTGGAGGCGTCGCTCGCCAGCATGGAGGCGAACAGCAGCGTGCTGGAGGCGTGGTTGGGACAAGGCGGGTAATGGTCCGGATCCGCCGCAACTCGCGTGCGCCGTCAAGAGACGAGTCTGCCTGACTACGGCGTAGCCGCCGCCGGGAGCACCCGGGCCTGCTTCCGGGCATCGCCCGTGCGCCGGACGATCGTAAGTGCATCCCGTCCGACGGCGGCAAACCGCGCCCCGTCCGGCGCGAACTCCAACTCCCGCCACTGGCATTCGGCGAAGGCCGCGAGGCGGCGCAGCACCACAGAACCCCGGCGAGCGACGCGTTCGACCTCGTCCGCACGATCGACGTCGCCCCGGGAAAGCTCAGCCCTGAAAACAAGGCGCTTCTCTCGAGCGCGGTCCAGCGCGGCTGGCGCGACGTGCAGAAGCTGCCTGCCTACGCGCCGCCGAAGCCGGCAGGGGAGCTTCGCGGGGTGGGATAACGCGGTCCCGGGTCAAAACGTCCCGAGTGCCGTCCGAAGCGCCGCGTCCTGCCCCGCTATTTCGCCATCCGGGCCAGCGCGGCGCGCGCCTCGTGGCGCACGCGGACGCCAGGCGCCGCGCCGGGGTCGGAGAGTTTCTCCAGAAGGGCCCGCGCCCCGGGCGTGGCCGCCCGCTCCAGTGCCTGCACGGCCCGGACGAGGCAGAGCTGCTCAAGATCCTGCGTGCCGACGAGGCTCTCCTGCTGCCGCCGGATCGCGTTAAGCAGGCTCTCGATCCGCGCGCGATGCTCTTTGGATCGCGCGCTCTCGATCGCGTTCTTCAGCCGCTCCTCAGGCGCCCACGCGGCCAGCTTGGCGCTCGCCGCATCGCGCGTCTCAACAGCCTCCTCGTCGAGTTGGGCGATGAAACGGTCGATCGTCTCCACCGGGGGGAGCCTCTCGAACGCAAGGCGCTTCTCGAGGAACGCCACGCTCAGGTCGGGTGCGGAGGCCAGGGCCCAGACGGCCGCGCAGGCCTTGGTCGCGTCCCCCCCGGCGAGGTCGCCCCAGAGGCGTTCCAGGTCTTCCTCTCGGGCCGCCTTGTGGGGGGGTATCAGATCCCAGATCAGCGCGGTCGTGTCGCTGCTCCCCGTGGCCAGCCTCCTGCCGTCGGGCGAGAACGCGACGGACGAGATGCCATCCGCTTGTCCATCGAGCTTGAGGATCTCCTTCCCCGAAGCGACCTCCCAGAGTCGGAGTGTCCGTTCTCCAGGCTCCATACGGTCCGTCCAGTACCCGCTCCCCGAGGCGAGCGTCCTGCCGTCCGGCGAGAAGGCCACGGACTGGACCCCCCACTGGTGTCCCTCGAGCTTGAGGATCTCCTTCCCCGAGGCGATCTCCCAGAGTCGGACCGTCGAATCCATGAACAGCGAACCCGAGGCGAGCCTCTTGCCATCGGGCGAGAAGGCGACGGACGAGATCTCAGCCGCATGACCCTCGAGCTTGAGGATCTCCTTCCCCGAGGCGACCTCCCAGAGACGGATCGTCTTGTCCTTGCTCCCCGAGGCGAGCCTCTTGCCATCGGGCGAGAAAGCGACGGACATGACTTCTCCTTCATGTCCCTCGAGCTTGAGGACCTCCTTCCCCGAGGCGACCTCCCAAAGACGGATCGTCTTGTCCTTGCTCCCCGAGGCGAGCCTCTTGCCGTCGGGCGAAAAGGCCACGGAGATGACTTCTCCTATGTGTCCCTTGAGCTTGAGGATCTCCTTCCCCGAGGCGACCTCCCAACACCGGGCCGTCCCGTCCCCGCCCCCCGAGGCGAGCCTCTTGCCGTCGGGCGAGAAGACGACAGACCTGACATGCCCATCATGTCGTCCATCGAGTTTGAGGATCTCCTTCCCCGAGGCGGCCTCCCAGAGTCGAATCGATTTGTCATGGCTTCCCGAGGCGAGCTGCTTGCCGTCGTGTGAGAAGGCGACAGATGAAACCCACTCAGCATGGCCCTCGCGCTTCTGGATCTCCCTCCCTGAGGCGACCTCCCAAAACCGGGGCGTCCTCTCACCGCCCCCCGAGGCGAGCGTCCTGCCGTCGGGCGAGAAGACGACAGACTCGACGTACCCACCATGTTCCTCGAGCCTGCGGATCTCCTTCCCCGAGGCGGCCTCCCAGAGTCGGATCGTCCTGTCGTCGCCCCCTGAGGCGAGCTGCTTGCCGTCGGGCGAGAAGGCGACGGACCGGACCTCTCCTGCATGTCCCTCGAGCTTGAGGATCTCCTTCCCCGAAGCGACCTCCCAGAGTCGGATCGTCTTGTCGTCGCCCCCTGAGGCGAGCTGCTTGCCGTCGGGCGCGAAGGCGACGGACCGGACCTTTCCTGCGTGTCCCTCGAGCTTGAGGATCTTCTTTCCCGAGACGACTTCCCAGAGCCGGACCGTCTTGTCATCGCTCCCCGAGGCGATTTGCTTGCCGTCGGGCGAGAAGGCTATGGAAGAGACCCCCCCATGTTCCTCGAATTTGAGGATCTCCTTCCCCGAGGCGACCTCCCAGAGCCGGACCGTCCCGCTCCCCGAGGCGAGGTGCCTGCCGTCGGGTGCGAAGGCGATAGGCGAGAAGCAATGCTCTCGCTTGAGCCTCAGGATCTCCTTCCCCGAGGCGATCTCCCAAACGTAGAGCGTCGTATAAGACCCCGAGGCGAGCTGCTTGCCGTCGGGCGAAAAGGCGACAGACGAGAAACCAACGCCCCCATAGGCCTCGATCTTGAGAATCTCCTTTCCCGAGGCGAGCTCCCACAGTCGGAGCGATCCTTGCTGGCTTCCCGAGGCGAGCTGCTTGCCGTCGGGCGCGAAGGCGACGCACCTGACCGCAGATTCATGCAGCAGCCGGGTCGTCCCCATCCGTGCCCGAGCGCCCGGGGGAAGCGGAGCACCCTGCCCATCGGTCTGTCCGGACCGCAACGGCTCCTGATCCTCGACCGCCAGCGCGATCAGGACAAACAACGCCGCCGCGGCGGCGTGTCGGGTCAGTTGCATCATCCTTCTCTTGCGTCCTCCTGCTTCTTAGTAGACCGTTCGACGTCAATCACTACTGGAATTCGGCGAAAGGATGGAGGAGGTTCAGAGCGTTGTGCTCGGCTGGCCGGGGCGATCCTCGTTTTCCCGCATGTAGCAGCCCCACATGCTTCGCCGTCGCAGGTCCCAACGCGGCGCAGGGGCCGATCTTGACCGAGAGTGGAGGAAGTTCAAAGCGCTCTTCCGTCCGATAAGCCCCACCACCAGGGATACCCTGCTTCGCGCACGCGGGGGCGCTTCCTCCTTTGCGCAAGCATCCGGCCCGAGCTCCGGACCGGCCCGCGACGGCGCCAGGGGCGCCGGCTCTTCAGCTTGGCGCAAGTGTCCAGAACTTCCATGACGTAATCGGTGTCGCGCTCTCCGAATAGCGAAGGAATCTCCTTGCCCTTCGAGCGCACCCCGGTGCAGCCAAGGTAGCGCATGCACTTCACGGCCAGCACGATCGTCTCCTCGCGGCCGAGATTGGCCTTCGACGTCGCGAGGAGGATGTCGGCGGCCTTGACCTCTTTCTTGTACTTGCCGATCTCCTCGGCGGCCGTGATGCGCACCTCGAGCTCGCCGGAGGCGAGGTGCTTCTTCAGCTCCTCGAGGATCTTCGTGTGCTTCTTCTTGGCCACCGTGCCGATCGCGCCGATCTGGTACTGCCGGGTCTCGCGCAATTCCGTTTTCGTAGATCGCTGGAGGCCTCTTATCCGTGGTACTAGTGAATGCAGGCCCAAGTGGAATCGCAGGCGACCGATGCGGAGCTTCTCGCCATGGCTCGTGAAGGCGACTCCTCCGCGTTCAGCCGCCTCTACTCCTCCTGCGCACCCGGCCTGCATCTCTACGCGCAGTCGCTGACCCGCGATGCCCACCTGGCCGACGACATCGTGCAGGAAGCCTACCTGCGCCTCTTTCAACGCGCCGGCTTGAACGGCTCCATTGCTTCGTATCTGTACACCGTCGCCCGCCATCTGGCCATTGACGAATTCCGGCTCCGTGCGTCCCGAAAGGAGCCGCCGCGGCTGGTACCCCGCAACGCAGCGGACGCTGCCGATGCCGACGTAATCGCGCGGGCGCTCGACTCGCTCGCGCCGGAGCAGCGGGAGGTCGTGGTGCTCAAGCACTATGGCGGTTTGACCTTCCCGCAGATCGCGCACGTGACGTCGGTTCCGGTCGGAACCGCCGCCTCCCGCTACCGATACGCCCTCGACAAGCTCGCTCGCCTGCTCACACGGAGGGACGTTCCATGAATCCGGCTGACGTCGAATCGCTTCTGGAGCACTATCAACCGCCGCCGCCGCCGCTCGCACTCGAGAAGCGCATCTGGGAGCGCGCACAGCGCGCGGTCATCCTGACTTCGAACGGGGATCGATGGACGCGGATCGTGCTCATGGCCGCATCGGTGATGTTCTTTCTCTTGGTGGTTGTCTTGGGCGTGGTGTCGAATCGCTCTCCCGTCGGCCCCGCCCGGCCGCAGGACAACACGGAAAAGCAGGAGGCGATCGCGCTCCAATTCCAGCCGCAGGCGGGCGATACGATCCTCATCAGCGGCAGGGCAACAGGAAGCAGGACCGTCACCGTGGAATTCCCCGCGCAGAAATTCGAGTACGAAGCCGCTGGCAAGGGACTTCGACGGCTCGTGGACGGCAAAGCGCCCCCCGAGTGGCGCGACACGCACAGGATCCACCTGCGCAGCGGCATGGCCATCGATGGCGTCCTCGGCAAGTCGACGAACGCCGACACGGTTCTCCTCAAGATCTCGGCTACCTCCGACGTCAGCATCGCGACGTCGGACATCGCGCGCGATGACAAGGGCATCCTGAGAATCGAAGAGATCCCTGTGCCCGAAGAATCGCGGACGCCCGAACGGCTCGCGGCGCTGCTCCTCCCGGCGAAGCCGGTCGTCATCGGCGCTTCCTGGACACAGGAGAAGAACCTGCCGGAACTGCTCGGTGGCCTTGGCCCGGTCGAGGGCAGGCTGGCGGTGACGCTCAAGGAGACGAAGCTCGTCGACGGCTTCCGGTGCGCCGTCCTGACCCTCTCGATGGAGGCCGCCGTGTTCAACTCCGGAAAAGCGAAGCTCCACGGCGAAGCCGTGGTCCGCATCGACCGCGGCATCGTCCTTTCGCTGACGATGGAGGGTCCGATTGAGCTGTCCGGCTCGACGTGGGACTGCGCGGGCGCCATCAGGGCGGAGCTGAAGGAGGCCAGGTAGCGCACGACGCGTGGGGTGCGCTTCTCTCTTGTTCTCTCGGAGGTTCCAATGAATCGAACCCTGACGGTGACCGTCCTGTCTCTTGCCGCGTGCTCCGTGCCACCCCCGGACTGTCCGGCCTGGTCTCAGGAGGCGCAGCGGCCAGGAGCGACGATGGCGGCGCCGCCCTGCGTCACCATCGCATTGCGCGACGCCGGTCTGGACGCCGTCCTCGACGAGTTCCGACGTCAGGTGCCCGGCGTGACGTTCGAGCTCGAGAAGAACGCATGGACGGCCGCGTGTCGCGTCCGCGAGCTGATCCTCAGGGATGAGCCGTGGCGCTCCGCTCTTGAGGCCCTGGCGGATGCGGCGAGCGCGGAGATCGACGAGGTTTCCGCGACACAGCTGCGGCTCGTGCGCACGCCGCGCCTCTGCCTTGTCGCCAGCAAGGCTCCGATCCAGACGGTTGCCCGGCTCATGTCGTGCGGGTTCGTGAGAGTCGATGCCGATCCCGCCGTGATGGGGACCCTCTCACTGTCGATGAACGACGTGCCCTGGAAAGCGGCCGTCCAGTCAATCGTCGATGCACTGGGAGCGTGCCATGTGGAGTTCGAAGCGAACGCTGCGCATATCCTTCCCGGTGGAACCCCGGCGCCCGTACCGGTTGCCCGTGGCCGGCGGCATTCCCGCGAGCGGGAGAACACGACGGTCACGTTCAACGTCCGTGAGGCCTCCGTTGCCGTACTGGTGGCCGAGTTTCGCCGGCAGGTCCCCTGCATGAACTTCGTGCTGGATGACTCCGGTTGGGCTGCGGACTTCCTCGTGCCCGAGTTCGCAGTCGCGGGACAGCCTTGGCGCCGCGCGCTTCGGGCGTTCGCCGAGAAGACAGGCGCGGCGGTCGATGAGCTCTCGTCGACGCTCCTGCGCGTCAGCCGCCCCGGTCGAGTGACATTCGGATTCAAGACCGCGCCCGTCGCAGAGGTCGTCAAGCTCCTGGCGCGCCTCAGCCGGATCAACTTCGTCATGAGTCCCGACGTCGACGGAACCGTGACGATCGCGATCAAGGACATGCCATGGCCCGAGGCGTTGGATTGCATCCTGAAGGCGGCCGGCCGGTTCATGGCGATCCACCGGCGCGACGGGATCGTACGCATCGTTGCCGGCGAGCTGCCGCCGCCACCGGTAATCGAAGTCGCAGAGATGGTCGAGGACCTCGTGCGGGAGAACCCTTCGCAGGAATCAGGCAAGACGGTGGAAGCGCTGATCGCGGGGCTTGGCTCGGACGAGATCGCGGAGCGGGATGCCGCCATGACGAAGCTCTGCGCAAAGGGCGCCTGCGTCGCGCGGATTGTCGGCGAGGCATGGAAGAAGGCCGATGGCATGGAGCTCAAGAGCCTGCTGGAGCGCGTGATCCGGCGGCTGTGGGGCGAGCCGTGACCGTCGAACTGTTTTTCTCCGTTGCAGAGGTGCGCCGATCATGGCACTCCGGAGACGTCGGCTTCGCTACCCGGCTGTGAGTCAGTCCGTCATGCTGCTTGGCGACCCTGCAATGTTCGCGGCCGGCACGACCATCGGCGGCGGCGTCACGATCGACTTCGAACCGGTGACCGCGCAGCGCATCCGTCTCCATGTGCGCGACGCGATCGAAGGCCCGACGATCTGGGACTTCGAGCCTCGAGCATAGGAGGTTCAAGCGGGCCTTTCTCCGGCCGGGACTTCAACCACTCCGCAACCTCGACCAGCGCGCCATCCACATGCTTGACGCCGCCGTCCTCCCGCGCTCGACTATGCACCATGAAGACTGCCCGCCCGTGGTTCCGCCTGGCCGATTCCTTTGTGCGCCGCATCGTCAAACGACTCCGTGTCCGTCACGGGATCGATGAGCGCGCGCTCGTCCACCAGGGACTCGTGAGCCAGTTCGTCTTCGAGAACGGAAAGCTCATCGCGTGGCCTTCCTTTCCCGCGGCGATGGCCGCGCGCCACCTGCCTCTTCTCAAGAAGTTCTCAGCAGACACGGAGGCCGCGCTTCGACGCCCCCGCTCCGAGCAGGCGCGGGAATTCGTCAAGGGACAGCTGGAAGCGGGCCCGGATCCCGCCGCCGCCGCCGCGCTCATCCACCTCGGCAACCGCCCCGGCGCCCGGAAGCTCCTGAAGCTGGCGGACGACGAGTCCGCGGTCGAGCTGGCCGACGCCGCCCGCGTGATGTTCCATTGCCTCGGCGACCGACGCGGCGCCCGGGGGATGCTGGAGAGGGCGCGCCGGCAGCTCCACGGCACCGCCGACGCAGCCGCGACGGCGGAGGCGTTTCACTCCGTCCTCGACGATCGCGATGCGGCGTCCCGCATCCTCGAGGACGCCCGGCGCTTCGTGAAGACGCGCTCCAGCCTCTACCGCCTCGCGTGGTCCTGGGGCGCTCTGCTCGGCGACGACGACCGCGCCCGCGCTCTCCTCCGTGAGGCCCAGACGCTGGGAGAGGCGGCGGAGGCGCAGTCGCTCGCCTGCCACTGGCGCGCGCTGTTCGATGACGAGGCCGAGGCCAGGGCATCGATCGAGAAGCGGACATCCGTCGCGGCGAACTCCCTCGACTGGGCCTGCCTCTCCGACGAGTGGCGCCACATCTTCGGCGACCGCAAGCAGGCGCTGGCCGCCGCGCGGAACTGCGCCCGCGCCGCCACCGGTGCATCGGACCGGCTCAAGGCGACCGAGGCGCTTGTCAGCTGCGGCGACCGCGCGGGAGCGCGCTCCCAGCTCAAGGCGGCCTCGGAGGGTGCGGGCCAGGGCGAATGGGTCGAGATTGCCATCGCGCGCAAGAAGCTCCTCCGCGACCGCGCCGGATCCCGAGCGGCATTCGCCAGCGCCATCGCCGCGGAGCCCGCCGCATCGATGGTCCAGCACGTCGTCGAGCAGGCCGGGCAGGCCTTGGGACGCCGCGACGCGCTCGCCCTCCTCAAGCCGTATGCCGACCTTCCCGCAACCTCGGACGAACACGCCGGTTATGCCTGCCTCCACCTGCAGACGTTCCACGACCAACGCCGCCACGACCATCACGTTGCGCGTGCGCTGGAGCTCGCCGCCTCCGCCACCGACATCGCGTCCGTCGCGGCCCACCTGCGGTACACGGCCAATGACCCCGACCGGGCCGAACAGCTGGTCCAGGAGGCGATGCGCAAGGCGTCGACGCTCTCCGATTGGATGCTGCTGGCAAGCTTCGCGTCCACGCGTGAGAGCGACTTCAAGCGCGATTGGGCCCGCGTCGAAGCGATGGCGGCGACCGACGACTTCTTCATGCTCTTTGACCACGCCAAGAGCAGCGGAGCCGATTCCCTCGTTCGCCTGCCGCTCGAGGCCCTGGAGAGGCGGACGGACACCGGCCCCGCCCACTGGCTGCTCGCCGCCCGGGAGTGGCACGGCCTCGGCGAGCCTGCGCGCGTCGAGACCGCGATGCGTCGCGCGGTCGATGGCGGAGCCGGACCGCTGGAGACCGCGGAGACGTGGGCCGTCATGGGCGACGGCGCCCGCGCCGCATCGCTGCTGACCATCGTCGAGAACGGCTCCGCTTCCGTGACCGACCTCTGCCGCTGCGCCGCCACCTGGCACACAGCCGGCCAGGCGGACAAGGGCCGCGCAACCCTCGAGAAGGCTACGGCGCAGGCCGCACAGCCTGAAGAGCACCAGATCTGCGCCGCGATGTGGAAGGACCTCTTCAACGACCTGGTCAAGGCCGAAGCGTGCTCGGCAAAGGCCTCCGACGCCCCACCCATGATCAACACCTTTCTCCCCATCGCCGCCACGCTCGACGTACGCGAAGTCGACATGCTTCCACGGATGGTGGGGATCTAAGAATGCCCAGCGACGTCATCTGGTCCCCCACCCCCGAGATGGTCGTCCGCGCCAACACCACGCGCTTCATGCGCAGGCACGGCATGACTACGACGACCTCATGCCGCCGATGCTGCCGCGACTGCCATTCCCTGAGGACCTGTACATCGGACCTGCATCCCCTCGTGGCATAGAAACTCTCGCCGCGGGTACCATACCCCCGTGCGTCCCGCCATCGCGCCCCTTCTGATCGCGCTGCTCTACCTCCCCCAGGACGATCCCGTCGCGACGCTGAAGAACCTCGCGGCGCGGAAGGGCGACGCCGTGCAGGCCCGCAAGATCCTCGCCGCCGGCCTGCAAGACGAACTCCGGCGCGCCGCCGCCGCCCTCGCCGAGGCGAAGCTCGACGCGATGGAGTCGCACCTCATCCGCGCCGCGACCCTCGCGCGGCCGTACTCGACCGAGTACGCGCAGACGCTCATCGCCGTCCTGCTTTCGGTCCGCATGCAGGTCCGCAGCGAAGGCATGGAGCTCGTCCGCGCCTGCGCCGACGACGTGCGCGCGGGCCGCAATCCGCAGGAGCGCCTCGCCGCCGCGCAGAAGGACTCGATCCTCTCCGTCACGTTCAAGGACCCGCTCTCGGCGTTCGCGGCAAAGATGAAAGACTGGCAGGCGAAGGCTCCGGAGCCGGCCGCCGTCGAGGCCGAAGTCGCGAAGTGGCGCGCCATCGCGCCCGCCCGGACCTCGACCGGCTGCACGCCCTGCAAGAGTGCCGGCGAGGTCGATTGCGCCTCGTGCGAGACCGGCGCGGCGGTGCAGGAATGCCCGTACTGCGCGGCGAAGGGCTCGATCGAGTGCCCGCTCTGCAAGGGCAAGGCCACCATCGCGCACTCTGGCTACGTCGGGCCGATCCGCCTCACGCTCACCAAGGCCATCAGCGTCAAGGTCGTGCTCTCGAACGGCAAGAACGCGCAGGCCAGGCTCCATCCGCAGGTCCTCACGTGGACCCTGGGCGCGTGCGACGGCAAGGGCGCCTTTCCGCTTCACACCGAATCGAAGCCGCTCGATTCCACGGTGAAGGAGGCGGCGCCCGTCGACGCTCAGCAGAAGTGCGAGCGTCTCTGGCAGGAGATGAAGAACTTCGTCTTCACCGGCCGCGCGACGATCGAAGTGCCGGGCGAGAACGGCGCCTGGGTGGCGATGAAGCCGGAGGCCGCCAAGCGGCTCTTCGCCGACTACGAGAAATGCAAGGACGGCCAGATCCCGTGCGACGCCTGCGCGGGGAAAAAGACGAGCCTCTGCACGGCGTGCAACGGCAGGGGCTCGCGCCTCGGAGCCTGCAGCGGGTGTGCCGGCAGCGCGATGAAGCCGTGCGACGCGTGCGGGTTCGTCGGTGATACCGCGTGGCTGGCCGCCCTGCTCCCCGAGGTGAAGGGGCTCAAGGAAGAACTCGCGTGCCACGCCGCCGTGCTCCGCTCGTGGCTTGAGGAGCGCGGCAAGCAGGCGGCGCGCGCCGCCTATCTTCGCGACCAGCTCGCGGCGACGCGCCGGCAGCTCGATCCGAAAGCGGTGCTGAGCCCGGGCTTCGTCTCCGTCCCGTGCGAGGTCTGCAAAGGCGCCGGCGGCACGTGCGATTCGTGCTGGGGCGTCGGCCGCCGCGAGTACTTCGAAGGCACGCCGCAATTCCAGAAGTACGCCGCGGCGGACCGGCTCGCGCGCCAGCTCACCGATCTTGCGAAGCTCATGCGAAGACCGGCGCCGATCGAGCCGCTCACGCTGCCCGAGGAGATCGCCGCCGCGAAGGAGCCTCCGAAGCGCGACCCGCCGAAGGAGCCGCCCAAGGAGACGGCGAAGTTCTCCGGCATCGGCGGCACGATCGGCCGGCTCCCGGACGACCTCCAGCAGCAGCTGAAAAAGGGCGACGCGCTGCACGAGGAGGGGAAGGAGCACCTCGCGAAGGCAAAGGAGACCAAGGACAACGACGTGTGGGCCGCGCAGAGCAAGAAGGCGCTCGCGTGCCTGCGCGAGGCCCAGCAGCTCTATGCCGGGGCGCAGGAGGCGTGCGACGAGCGCGGCCTGCCGGTCCCCCGCGAGCTGCTGGACAAGGTCGGCACGAACCTGCAGGCGCTCGTGATGGCGCGGAAGCAATCTCCGTGAATTTCACCATGCGCCTGATCCTGCTGATGCTCGTGGTGGGCGGTTTCCAGGACGAGAAGCGCATCGCCGAGCTGATCGAGAAGCTGCGAAGCGACGACGTCGGAACGCGCGACGACGCCGCGAGGGCGCTCAAGGAGATCGGAAAACCGGCGCTGCCGGCCCTTCAGGCGGCGGGGAAATCGGCCGACGCCGAAGTGGCCGCCCAGGCGAAGAAGCTCGCGCGGGCGATCGAGATCGGAGCGGGGCTGTCGGCGGCACTGAAGCGCTGGAAACCTGGCGTGGAGGACCAGCTCGCCGCGGGAGGCGATCCGGCGGCGACCCGGCTGTTCCTTGAAGCGACGGGCACGGACGAGGAAGGGACCCTGCTTCATCAGCAGTTCTGGCGGGAAGACCTGGAGCCGTTCGTGGAAGCGGCGCTCCGCGGAGCGGCCAACGTTGACGAGCAGCTTCTCGTGCTGGACGTCATCGGCACGTGGCGGCTGCGCTCGGCCGCGGCCGGGGTCGTTGCCCTGCTCGACCACGCGAACGTGACGGTACGAAGCGGAGCGCTCACGGCGTGCGGAAGGCTCAGGCTGAAAGAGGCGACGCCGAAAATCGTCAAGCTGCTCACCGACCCGCAGCACCAGATGGGCGCCGTACACACGCTGGCAGCCATCGGCGCGAAGGAGGCGGCCCGGGACATCCTGAAGACGCTGGAGGATGGGCACTTCATGGGGAATAGCCACGAGGTCGCGTCAGCGCTCGAGAAGCTGGAGGCGCGCGAACTCGAGCCCGAACTGGTCCTGCTGCTCGGGAACAGGAACATCAGCACGCGGCGAGCGGCCGCGTCGGCCCTCGGCCGGTTGGGCGGCCGCGATTGCATTCCGGCGCTGGTGAAGGCGCTGGCCGACGAGGATCACGGGGTCGCCGATGCGGCGGCACTGGCCCTGATCGTGCTTCACGCCGTCGAAGCCGTGCCGGCTCTCGTGAAGATGTTCGGTGAAGGGGCGAAGCGCGCCATCGCAACGCTCGTCCTGCGGCGCCTGGGTGCGAAGGAGTCCGTGGTGCCGCTGACACCGTTTCTGGAGAGCGACGAGCCCGAGGTGCGTCTCGCGGCCGTCCTCATCCTGTCATCCGCGGGCGCGAAGGAGGCGGCATCGGCCGCCATGCTCGAAGATGTCGATGCCGCTGTTCGCGGGCAGGCGGCGCGCGCCGCAGGGTGGCTGCGACTGAAGGATGCGGTGCCGCGGCTCATCAAGATGCTCTCGGACGTGAACGAGAGCGTCTGCATGCAGGCGGCCGATGCGATCGCCGAAATCGGCGCCAAGGAGACCGTCGACGCCATCGCCGCCGCGTTGAACAAGGCGAAGGGCCCGTTCGCGTCGAGCCTCATCAACGCGCTTTCCGCGCTGGGAGCCAGCGAGCAGGCGGAGTCGATCGCGGCACGCGCGGCGGACGAGGATGAGACCGTGCGCGAGGCCGTGGCACAGGCGCTCGGCCGGCTCGGCGGAAAGAGCGCGCGGGAGACCCTTGTGAAGCTGCTCGCCGACAGCGTGGCGGAAGTGCAACGCAGCTCGGCCCGATCGCTGGCACGGCTCGGCGAAACCGGCGCGGCGGACGACATCGTCAAGCTGCTGGAGGAGTCGGACACCGAGGTGCTGCGCGACGCGATCCGTGCGCTCGTGGCGCTCGGCGCGAAAAAGGCGGCGCCCGAGGTTGCAAAGCAACTCCACTCCGACGATTTCGAGCTGCGTATGGACGCGATCTATGCAATCGGGGCGCTGGGCCACGCGGAATCGATCCCCGGCCTCACCGCCATGCTGTGCGACGAGGACGACGAGGACGTGGGGCTGTACGCCGGCGAGTCGCTCGCGAAGCTCCATGCGAAGGACGCCGCAAAGCGCGTGATCGCCCTGATGCGCAACGAGTCGGCGGAAGTGCGCGGCGCCGCGGCGCACACGGCCGGCGAGATGCAGCTCAAGGAATCGGTTCCGGTGCTCGTCCGCCTCCTCGAGGACGTCGACGAATCGGTGCGGTCGCACGCCGTGTCGGCGCTCTGCAGCCTGGGCGCGGCCGAGGCGGCGCCCGCCATCGTCAAGCTGCTTCACGATGACGACGTGACCGTGCAATGGGCGGCCGGCCGCGCGCTGGGCCGGCTGGGAGCGGCCTGCGTGAAGCAGATCACGGCGATGCTCGCGGACGAGCGATCGTCCGTCCGCGCGGCCGCCGCTCGCGCTCTCGGATTCCTTGGCGTCAAGGATGCGGCCGCCACTCTCGCGAAGCTGAAGGTGGCGCCGGGCGATCGCATGTACGTCGCCGACGCCCTTTGTCGCCTGGGATCGCGGGACGGCGTGGACGAACTGATCCGGACCGCGGAGGCCGGGACGTGGACCTGCTTCGCGATCAACGCGGTGCGGCGGCCGGCGGAGTGGGAGCGCCTCCGCACCACGCGCCTGGCGAAGGACCTCGAAGGAAACCGGAGGCGGCTCTTCGAACTCGCGGCGAAGGAGGCCGGGCTGAGGCTCGAGGTCGAGGAGAGTATCGAGATCGACCAGCTCGACTACGGGACGGCCCGACCCTGGATCCTCGCGGACGGACGCGCCACCGCGATGGACGCCATCGAGTGGCTCCTGGACGAGGTCCAGGGCGACTGGGAGATGATCCTCGACGAGGGCGTGCTGCGGATCGTCTCGATCGACACGGCCGCGAAGGTGTTCAAGGACTGGGCGGAAAAAAAATAGCCCACCGTCAAAGCACGAACCTCACGATCGCCCAGCACCACGCCGCCGCGAGCAAGGCCGCGATGATGTCGAGCACCACGCCCGTCTTCGCCATCCGCGCGACCGTGAGATAGCCGCTCCCGAAGACGATCGCGTTCGGCGGCGTCCCCGCCGGCAGCGCGAAGTCGCACGATGAGGCGATCGTCGCCGCGAACAGCACGGTCGTGCCGGAGCTCTTGAGCACCTGGAGCATCACGCCGATCGTCGCCGTGTTCGACGCGACGGCGGTGAGTCCGACGGTGATCAGGCACGCCAGGAGCGTCTGCCAGAAGAGCGGGAGGCCCTGCACCACCTGCATCTGCAGGCCCATCCACGCCGCCAGGCCCGATTTGTCGATGCCCGCCCCCATCGCGAAGCCGCCGCCGAGCAGCAGCAGGGTCTCCCACGGCACCTTCTTGAGCGTGGCGCCTTCCAGCACCTGCCGCCGGTTGATTCGCATCGCGAGGAGCAGGAACGCGGCGAGCATGGCGGTCGCGCCTTCGACGTTCGGCCCCGTCAGCTTGTAGTCGAGCTGCGCCTTGAAGACCGGCGCGAGCTTCTCGGTGATCCACTTGCCGCCGATCCACAGGACCGCGGTGGCGACGAAGACCGCGAGCACGATCTTCTCGACCCGCTTCATCGCGCCGAGCTTCTCGATCTCGGATTCGACGACGCTTCGGCCGACGTCGCCCGACGGCGCGTCGTGGCGCCCCACGCGCCAGAGCAGCCACCATGCGACCGGAAGGAGCATGATGACGAACGGGAGCCCGACCGCCATGAACTTCAGGAAGGTGACGTCGATCTGCTGCTGCGCCATGAAGCCGGCGAACTGGCTGTTGGGCGCGGTGCCGATCTTCGTGCCGATGCCGCCGATGTTCGCCGCGTACGCGACCGAGAGCATCATCGCCGCACCGTAGTGAACCAGCCGCGCACCGACGCGGGCCTCGAGCTGGGCGAGGATCGCCAGGCCGATCGGGAGCATCATCGCGGCGGTCGCCGTGTTCGAAATCCAAAGCGAGACGAACGCGGTCGCGCAGAGCATCCCGAACAGCAGCCGCCGCGGATCGGTGCCGATGCCGCGCATGATCACCAGGGCGATGCGCCGGTGGAGGTCGCACTGCTGCATGGCGGCGGCGATGCACATCCCGCCGGCGAAGAGGAAGATGAACGAGTCGACATACTGGACGCCCGTCTCCTTCAAGTCGCCCCACCAGCCCTTGCCGAAGACGCCGACGATGGGATAGAGCACGAACGGCACGAGCGCGGTGACATAGATCGGCAGCGCCTCGGTGAGCCACCAGATCGCCATGAGCGAAGCGACGGCGGCCGCGAAGGCGGGCCGCGAACCGAGCTTCGGGTCGACGTGCTTGAGCGGCGTGTCGAGGACGAGGAGGAGAGCGAACGCGACGATGCCGGCGGCGAGGCCGATCCACTGCGTGACCGTGGGCTTTTTCACGGGGCGGCATCATCGCATCGTGCGTGGGCACATCGCAACTTCCACTCGCGACCGGGGTTCAACGGAGTACATGCGCGTCGCTGCACTCGTGGTCGCCCTGGCCCTCCTCCAGGACCCGGAGCGGAAGGCCTCACTCGACATCCGCCTCGTCCTCCAGAACGCGAGCGCGACGCTCGACCTCAAGGCGGCCGGCGTCGGCGCCCAGGCGCGCTCCATCGGCGGCTCGGCCCTCGCCTCGGGCAAGAGCGACAAGGACGACGCAACGGCGATTGCCGACTTCCTGGCGGCATCCGACGACGACATCCGCAAGCGGTTCGAGGCCTACCTGAAAAAGAACGGGCTCGACGCGCAGTCGGCGGAGTGGATCGTCCTCGACATGGAGCACCCCGTGCATCCGTCCGACATCGGACAGGCCGAGCACGACGCGAACCGCGACAAGATCATCGACGCGTTCAAGCGGCGCATCGCGATCGCCCGCGCGATGCTGCCGAAGGCGAAGCTCTCGCTCTACGGGGTCGTGGTCGGGGACTCGCGCGGGCTCGTCGAGAACGAGGGCTTCAAGACGTCGATGAAGGGGTACCAGCGGGCGGCGGAGCTCGGGATGTTCGACACGCTCGACTACCTGACGCCGGTGATCTACCAGCGATGGGGGCCGGACGACCGGAACTACAAGACGCTGGAGGAATACACGCGGCAGACGGTGAAGGCGTCGGCGACGGTCCGGCGGAAGGACGGCTCGGCGATCCCGCTGGCGCCGCTCCTGAGCGTGCGCGTCTTCAATTCCAAGTCTGCGCACGACAACAAGATCGTGTCGGTTGAGAGCGCGAAGCTGCAGTTGAAGGTGCTCGCGGAGTTCAAGGAAGTGGCCATGGTCGGCTTCTGGTCGGCGCGGCAGGATCCGGCGGACGTCGACCTTCCCGACTTCTTCAAGAAGCTGGATCTGGCGAAGAAGTAGGGTTCGCGTGCGCGTATGATGCGGGCCTGATGGAGACCCGCGAGGAGCTGCTCGACGTCGCCCAGGAGCTGGCCCAGAAGCTCGGCTACAACGCCTTCAGCTTCCACGACCTGGCGAAGCGCGTCGGCATCCGGACCGCGAGCGTGCACTACTACTTCCCCAACAAGGGCGACCTCGGGCGCGAGATGATGACGCGATACCGGCTCGCGTTCCTGCGCCGGCTCCACGAGATCGAGCGCCGGGAAAAGACGGCGCGCCGGAGGCTGAAGCGATTCGTCGCGCTCTTCCAGGAGACGCTTCTCTCGGACCGGCTCTGCCTCTGCGGGACGCTCGCCACCGAGTACGCGACGCTTCCCGCCGCCGTGCAGCGGGAAGTGCGGCGGTTCTTCGGCGACAGCGAGTCATGGCTCGCCCGCGTGCTCGAGGAGGGGCGCCGCGCCAGGGAGCTCGCCTTCGACGGGCCGCCGGCCGGAACCGCGCGCACGCTCTTCTCCGCCTTCGAAGGCGCCATGATCGCCGCGCGGACCTTCGGCGACCCGCGCCGCCTTGGCGAAGCGGGACGGTGGATGGTCGCCGCCGTCAGCGCGCACTGATCCGGCCCTTTTCTTGTTGACTCGCTACCTACCTACAGGTAGATAGAGAGCCTTCAACAACGGAGGACCCCCATGATCCGGATCCTGATCGCGATGCTCGTCGTCGTCCCCGCACTCGGCTGCGCCTCGGAGTCCACGCCCCCGCCGGCGGCGAAGCAGGCCTTCGAGCTCGTCGGCTCCCGCATCATCGCCTGCTGCTGCGCCGCACCGTGCCCCTGCAGGCTCAACGAGAAGCCGATGCACTGCCACGGCTGCGACCACACGGATGCCGTCCATGTCGACAAGGGATACATCGGCGCCACCGACATGAGCGGCATGACCTGGGTCGTCGTCGGCCGCGGATTCGGCGAGAAGGTCGACGGCAACTGGGTCTACATCTACGTGAGCGACAAGGCCACCGACGCGCAGTTCAAGGCGCTGCAGGACATGCTGACCGCCGACCTGAAGGGCTGGGGCCCGAAGGCCGCGCACCTCGCGGGCAAGTTCGTCGGCATGCGCAAGGTGCCGATCACGTACCGCGTCTCCAGCGACAAGAACGAGTACGACTGCACGATCCCCGGCATCCTCGACCTCCAGACCCGCGCGCACTACAACCCGGGGCACAAGGAGCCCGTCGTCAGCACCGGCATCATGGATGCCTTCGGCGACCGTTTCGTGCACGCCGACTCTCTCGCGCACAAGTACTCCGACTCGACGATCCAGTACGCCTACGACCTGACCGGCCGCCAGTGCAACCAGGCAGATTTCATCCTCAACGAAGCGCGCGTGAAGAAGGGCGGCATCGGCTGGGGCTGCTGGACCGCCAACGTCGAGTTCGGCGACAAAGCGAAGTACCAAGAGCAGATGATCGAACACGACAAGAAGTAGGACTCTCCGGGGCGATCCTCCGAACCTGCTCTCGCGAGCGCTGGGCGGAGACGCCTAGGATGCTGCCCCGCGGTACGACAGGTCTCTCCCGATGCGTCACTTGCGCAGGAGTTTCAGGAGGGAGAAGGTCGGTGCTCCCGTCGAGTCGACCAGTGCAACGATCCGATTCCTGTCCGCGGCCAGCGCTGGGTCCGCAAACTCCTCGTACTGCCCGTAGTTCAACACGATCCACCCATCCCCACGACTCACCCACCATTGGTCCAGCCCCGCCTCGGTCAACCGGCTGGCCGCGCCCCAGGCTTGCACAATTGCTCCCTCCATCCCCTCGTGCTTGTCCGCCGTCCAGGTACCGAGTTCGATGGTCACGAATGGAGGGTGGACCGCGTTGCCAGGGAAGAGCTCCGGGTCACAGGGAGGCCATCCGGTCAGCTCGCGCACCAACGACAGGATGACCGTGGCTGGAAGAAGCGCCGTGTCGAAGATAAGGGAGAATGGAACATCCAACATCGCAAAGGAAACGCTCATCATGTCGCGGTGGACGTTCAGATCTCGGCGGACGCCCCCGTAGATTGCGGGTCCCGCCGCGAGATTCGCGAACGTCCCGCAACCGGACAGACAAAGGCACACAAGCGCGACGACGAGCCTCTGTTTCATTCGCCATCCGCCTCCGCCAGGCGGCACGTGCCGAGCGGGCTCCGGCAGATGAGACCGATCGCCCTCGCGCTCCGTCTCACGCCCAGTCCGCAAAGTACAGCCCCGCCGCGTCTCGCGCCGCGTCGAGCCTCGCCTTCACGAACGCGACCTTCCGCGCTTCGAAGACAGCCCCGAGCGCGATGAACGCGCCGCCGATCACCATCGCCCAGACCGACCACGTCAGGTCCTGGTGAATCAGGTACTCCACCGCCTTCAGCAGCGTGTGCGCGACCATCGCCACGGTGCCCGCCGCCAGGTAGCTCATCCGCCGGAAGAGCATCCCATGGATGATCAGGATGAAGCCCGCGCCGTAGACCGCCCACGTGTGCCACGGCTCGACGACGAATGACGCGATCATCGACGGAAGCACGAGCAGCGACGCGCACAGCAGCTCGACGGCGACCTGCGCCGGCTTCTCGACCCGGTCGCGCAGGCCCAGCGCGCCCCAGACCATCGCCGCGAGCCCGATCGGCGCCGTGTACCACTCGATGGCGTCGGCGTGGAACTTGCAGTAGATCGACAGGTAGTACGCCGCGAAGCAGTTCGCGCCCGCGAAGGCGTAGAACGCCCACTTGCGATGGACCACGCCCGCGGCCGCGAAGAGCCCCGCACTCAGAACCAGCCAGCCGATCGCGAAGTCGATCTGCGCGGGATCGACGACCTGGCGGAAATTCCCGATGCCGGCCAGGAACGCCAGCCCGACCGCTCCGCACGCAACCCAGACGACCGGCGTCACGTAGGCCTTCATCCGCTCGCCCGCGACGCGGCTGACGATGACCACCGACATCGCGACGCTCGTCAACTCGAGCAGCGCGGGAACCAGCGGCATCCCCCACACGAAGCTCAGGTTCGCCCCGAAGAACGCCGCGGACGCAACCGCCATCAGCCACGGCAGCCGGAAGCGGTACGCGGCCAGCCCGAAAAGCAGCATGTCGATGAAGAGCGCGATCGTCGCGTCCGAAGCATCCCGCGAGATCAGCGTCGCGAACGCCGCGCCTACTGTCATCGCGACGACCGCCGGCCCCGCCAGCCGCCAGCCGGCGCGCTTGTGCAGCACGAAGCCTCCGAGCAGCAGCAGGAACGGCACCGCCATCACCGCCCGCATCGCCGCCGGGTGCGGCGTCCCGACCAGGAACCGGTACGCCTGCCATTCGAGGACGACGGAGAGCGCCGCCGCCCCCCACATCCACGCGACGCGGTCGCGCCGAAGGGCGACGGCGATGCAGAGCGCGCCGGCCGCCGCCGTGGTCGCGAGATTCATCGGCTCATGCGTCCACCCGGCAACCACGGCCAGGCAGGCGATCAGCGCCGCCACCGCTTCCGGCACGCGGCGCCACTCGATCTCGAGCTCGCCCACCAGGACGAACACCGCCGCCAGACCGAGGATCGCGAAGCCGGCCGACGGCTGCGCGTGCAGCGTCACGGCGGCCGCCCACGACAGCACGATGCCCGCGAGCGACGCGAACGCAATGGCCGGGCGCGACAGCTCACGCCGCAGCAGCGCGGCCGCCAGTCCGATGGCAACGAACCCGAACGACCAGACCGGCGCCCAGCGCTGATCGAGCCAGAGCGTGAACGACATCGTCCCGCCGAACGCCGCCATCGCCCCGGCCCACGCGAGCCACTCGCGCTTCCAGGCGACGGCGAGTGCCCCGTAGAGGAGCGCGGCGGCGCCGTAGACCGCGACGACCCCGACCGGCACGACGCGCGGATGGCCGTGGCCGGCGACCACCGCGATCACGCTCACCAGCAGCGAGCCGCCGACGAACGCCCACCCCTGTCGCGTGAGTCCCTTCGCGCGCATCCAGACCGCCGCGCCCGCCATCACCGGCGCGAGCGCGAAGACAACCAGGGAGCCCCACGGTGATCCGCTCGCGTAGTGACTCAGGAGCAGCGTGTACGCGACGGGTGCGAAGAACGCGCAGACGCCGGCCGGCAGCGCGACGTCAATCTCGTCGTGCCGCTTCGCGAACGCGAGATAGCCTGCGACAGCCGCTGTCAGTCCCGCCACCGCTGCCGCCTGGAGGTCGCCCGCGAGGCTGTAGGAGCGCGCATCGAGCATCGTCATCGCGAGTAGCGACGCGAGGACGACCGCCCCCGCGACGCCGATGTGCATCCCGAGTTCGCGGCGCTTGAACGCGAGGTGCCAGCCCGTCAGCATCGCCGCGATCGGCAGCGCCATGAGCCACGCGGCGCGCTGCAGTTCCGGGACCTTGAAGTAGTGCTCGAGAACAAGCCCCGCGAACGCGAGCAGGTAGACCCCGATGTGCGCTGTCCACGGAACGCGCGTCGCGACCGCGAGGTAGAACGCGCCGACGATGGCGAAGGTGATCGAACTCGGAAGGAACGACTTCCCATCGACAGGTCCCATGAAGGTCGCCTGCACCGTCGCGTAGGCCAGGAGTGCAACGGTGACGGCGCAGCCGGCGAAGAGCGACGGCCGCGGGATGACGCGCGTGATGAATCGACCGAGCGGGAAGTACGCGATCGCCAGGCACGCGCCGACGACCCCCTGCCATTTCGGATCGATCTTCGACGCATGGAGCGCGAACGACGCCGCGAACGCGACGGAGCCGATCGCGAGGTCCGACAGGAACGGACTCCGCTCACGGTTCGCGAAGATGGCGAACGCGGCGGCGGGGACGAGTGCCGTCAAGAGGCCCATCCATGGGTCGTCTCGCCGGAAATCGACCACGGCGGCGGCGAGCACGAGCAGCGCCGCCCCCGACCCCACCGTGCCGGCGATCGTCGAGATCGCGCGAAAGAGCTCGTCGCGGCGCGCGACGATGGCCGCGATCGCGAAGGCCAGTCCGTAGAGCCCGAGCGGCAGGCCCCACTGCTCCCACGCCACGTGCTGGCCCATCAAGCCGGCGATGAGCGCACCGAGCCCGAGCGTTGCTCCGGCCAGCCAGTGACAGGCATTGCGCTTCACGATGCCCAGGCCGAGATAGAAGACCGCGTGGATCAGGAGAACGACGAACGCGCCCTGCCAGCCGTCGCACGTCGATAGCGCGTAGAGCGAGACGAAGACGCCGGCGCCAATGAACGGAATCGTCGGCAGCCTCTCGCCCTCTTCGTCGAAGACCCACGCGAACTGAAGGAGCACGCCGAGCGCGGCGAACGAAAGGGGCGCCGGCCATCCCATGTGGTTGATCAGCACCGCACCGGCAAGGGCCGCGATCGGCGCTGTCGCGAGGGCGAATGCTCCGTGGCGGCGCTGCGCCATCGCGCTCATCACGGTCGCCGCGATCAGCCCGCATTCGACCGGCACGAACTGCGCGTCGGTCAGAAACCCGGTCGCGCCGGAGGCCGCCATCAGCAGCAGCGAGCTGCCCGCCGCGATGGGCGCGACCCACGCCACGGGACGGCTCCATAGCGCATTCTTGATCCCGCGCTCCGCGAGGGTGTAGCCCAGCAGCACCACCGGCAGCCACGGCACGACCTGCGGGTAGCTTGCGCCCGTCAACTTCACGCCGTATCCGAAGATCGCGATTCCGCCGATCCACGCGAGCATGCTGAAGATCGACTCGCGGTAGAGCAGCGCGAGGCCGACGTAGAGCGCCGTCGAAACCGCCGCCCCGGCCAGTCCGATCCACTCGCCGCGGACGCCCGGAATCACCTGGAACTTCTCGACTCCCGCGAAGTCGATCGGCAGCCCCAGGCAGCCGAGCACGACGAGCGCCATGCCGGTGATCTTCAACGACGTGCGGCGGAGGAAGTGCCCGGCGGTCAGCGTCACGGCCGTCGCGGTGAAGAGCAGTGCTGTCTTCGCCAGGCCGGCCATCGACTGCCACTGCGTCTGGATGAAGACGATGAGGCCGACGGCGACGATGAAGATGCCGATGTTGAGCATCCAGCGGACGTTGCGCTCGGTGAAGAGGTTGCGCATGAGGCCACTGAAGGTCACGGGCGCCGCCGGGGCCTCTGGGACGACTACGGGCATCGGTCGCAGGCGCGGAAGTGGTTTGGATGGCGGGGCGGGCTCGACCCTCGCGACGGGCGCTTCGACCGTTGGCTTCGGACTCTCGACGGACGGTTGACTGGCGACCGTCGACTGGAGACTCGCCTTCAGGTCGTCCCTCCGGCGCTGGTACCGCACGCGCAGATCGCGCAGCGTCATCGGTGAGACGAGCGACTCCTGCTCCCACCGCGTCAGCTGGCCGAGCAGGTAGAAGACTCCCGCGAGCTCGCGGTGCCGGTTCTCGTCCATCCGGGCGTTGCAGCCAGGGCAGCGCTCGAGATCGGTGACGGCCAGGCAGACCAGGCAACGTCCGCTCGGCTTACTTGCCGAGGCAGAATCGCTCGAAGATGCGGTCGAGGAGGTCGTCATTCACATGACGGCCGGTCACGGCCCCCATGGCCATGAGCGCGGCGCGCAAGTCATGTGAAACAAATTCCATGCCAAGGCCTTCGGAGGCCGCTTTGCCCGCGCGGACGAGCGCCGTCTCCGCGTCGCGCAATTCGCCCATCTGCCTCAGGCTGACGTGGAAACGGGCCTGGGAGCCTTCCTGGCCCGTTCCGCGGGCCCATTGATGAAGGCGCGTCATGAGCGCCGGCACCCCTTCGCCCGTCACGGCCGATGTGCAAAGCGTCTCGCCGATGGGCAGATTCCTGCGCATGTCGAGCGGCTTTGGGACTCGATCCACCTTGTTCAAAACCAGGATCGCAGGGCGGTTTTTGACGCGATCCGCAAGCCGTTCTGCCGGCGCGAGATCGCCCGCGTCGACGACGAACAGCCACAGGTCCGCGTGGTCCGCCTCCGCCGACGCGCGCGCCACGGCCGTCGCGTCGAGTCCGTCTGCCTCCCACAGCCCCGGCGCGTCGAGCAGCCGGAACGAGTCCAGGTCCGCGGCGATCACATCCCGCGTCGTTCCCGCCGCCTCGGAGACAATCGAGCTGCCGCCCATGCGGTTAAAGAGCGCGCTCTTGCCCGCGTTGGGCGGCCCGACGAGGAAGACCGTCGGCTTCGACGTCGCGATGCGCCGCGACGAGGTCGATTCGATCAGGTGCCGCAGCGAGCCGCGAGCCTCCGCCGCGCGGCGGGCCACGTCGCCGTTGGAGATGATCTCGATGTCCTGGTCGATGAAGTCGATCGCGGCCTCGGCATCGGCGCAGAGGTCGAGGATCGACGCCTCGATCGATCGGACGCCGCGCGAGAACGCGCCGCGGAGCTGCGCCGCGGCGGCACGCACTTCGTCGGCGTCGCGGGCGGTCACGAGATCGAGGACGGCCTCGGCCTGCGCGAGGTCGATGCGGCCATTGAGGAAGGCGCGCCGCGTGAACTCGCCGGGCTGCGCCATCCGGGCGCCGCGGGCCAGGCAGCGGTCGATGACGGCGCGAACGATCGGAGGCGCGCCGCTGCAGTGGATTTCAACGACGTCTTCGCGCGTGTACGAATGCGGGGCGACGAAGCACCAGCACTCGTCGTGCGAACCGGCGCGTCGCGGGACGCGGGCGATGCGGAACGCCGCGGGCCCGCTCAGGCGGACGACGGCCCGCGGGGCGGCGCCTGCCGCCGTCGCCGCGGCGACGATCGTTTCTTCTCCGCTCCGCGGTCGCGGCGGTCTCGATGTGGCTCGCTGGCGGGCCACATCACTTGCAGTACCCGCGGAGCTTGTCCTTCGCGTCGTCGTCGAGCACCTCGAATTTCACGGCGAGTCCGTACTCGTTCTCGTTGTCCGAGAAGCGGACGACCTTGCAGCGCGCCTTGAGCCCCTTCAGCCGGGGCGCGGTCAGCTCGACGTCGACCTTGAACCGGTCCATCGGCAGACACTGCTTTCGCGTCTTGAAGTTCTTGAGCAGCGCGCCGGACATGGAGATCTCGTCGACCTCGACGGTCCCCTCGTCGTAGACGGTGTTGGTGCCGATCACCAGCTGGACCTTGGCCGCGAGCCCCGCCTTCTTGCGCATCCCCGCGCGGCGGTTCGACGTCACGAGGGCCGGGTGGAGGTAGCCGATCTCGCGGGCGATCTTGAAGACCTCCTCGACCGTCTCGCCGGCGAACGAGTCGCGTGTGTCCTTGTTGAGGATGCGCGAGACCGACCCCTGGTCGATCTTGCAGGCCTTGGCGATGTCCTCCTGGGTGACTTTCTTCTTCGTGGCGGACGCCGTGTCAGTCATGTCGCTCCTCCCCAAACAGAGTTCATGTCTTGGCCGGGGCCGGGCCTGCCGCATCGGGTTTCGGCAGCCACAACTTCTTGATCAGCTTTTGCTCCGCCAGGCCGCAGAGCGAATTCACGAGGAAGTAAAGGCTCAGCCCGCTCGCGAGCGTGTAGCACATCAGCCCGAAGAAGACGGGCATGAAGAGCATGATCTTCTGCTGCTGCGCCATCTGCGGGTCGGGCGACTTCGGCTGGACGTAGGACTGGAGGAACCAGACGAGCGTCATGATGATCGGCAGGAGGTTGAGCCAGCCGTCGTAGGGAATGAGCCACAGGATCGGGCCGTTGCCCCCGAGCCGGAGGAGGTGGTCCGACTCCGACAGGTCGGTGATCCAACCGAAGAACGGCTGGTGGCGCAGGGCGATGGCCTGGTCGAAAACCGAGTACATCCCGATGAAGACGGGCAGCTGGAGGAGGATCGGCAGGCAGCCCGCGACCGGGAAGAGGCTCATCCCGTGCTCTTTGAAGAGCTCCATCTGCGCCTGGCGCATCTTGTCGGGCGCGTCGGCGTACTTCTTCTGGAGGATGTCCATCTTCGGCTTGAGCGCCTTCTGCATCTCGGCGTACTTCGCCATCGAGATCTGGCTCTTGCGCGAGAGCGGGAAGAGCGCGAGCCGGACGGCGAGCGTCGTCAGGATGATCGCGACGCCGAAGTTCTTCACCACGCCGCCGATCGTCACCATCAGCCAGATGAGCAGCTTCGTGATCCAGGGGACGATCCACGAGAAGAGAAAGCAGCCGCCGCTCATGGAGCTGAGGCCGACCAGGCGCTCGTCGACCGACCGCAGCACCGGCTCCTCGAGCGGTCCGCCGTAGATCCCGAACTTGAAGAGCTGCTCCCGCTCCACGGCGACGCTCACCGGCAGCACCAGCTCGAGCGAGGGGTCGAGGACCGGATCGGCCGTCGGGATCTTCTGGACGCGCCAGCCCGACTCGAACCGCAGGCTGTCGCGCGGCATCACGGCGACGGCGAAGTAGCGGTTGCGGACGCCGTACCAGTCGCGCTCCGGTTCCGCGCCGCCGACCGGCTCCTTCGTGACCGATGAATAGGGCGTGAAGCTCGGCGCGCCGTGATAGAGCGCGCGGAAACCCATAAGGTAGCCGTCCGCGCGGTACGGGCTGTCGTTCGGAATCCGGCGCGCGACGTGCCAGTCGAACTTCGCGTCGATGCGGCGGCCGGTGTCGTTGACGAGGCCTACATCGACGTTCAGCAGGTGCTTGTCGGCCACCATCGTGAAGTGCTTGCGGATCTTGAGCCCGCTCTTGAGGGTGATCTCGAACGTGATGGAATCGGCCGTCGACTGGACCGCCCACGGATCGGTTCCGATCGCGTCGATCTTGTTCAGATCCTCGAGCGCGAAGCTCGGGCCCATCCCCGGAAGCGATTCGAGAAGGACGACGATGTCGCCTGGCTTCGGATAGTCGAGGAGCTCCAGCTTGCGGAGCCCGGCGCCGACGTTGGTGAAGGTCGCGCGCAGGTGCTTCGTGGCGAGCACGATGTCGTCGCGCACGGCCGCCTTTTCCGGCAGGCGCTCATGCATCCCCGTCTTCAGGAAGTCGAGGATGCGGTCGACGTAGCCGGTGATCGCCGCCGGCGGGGGCGGAGGGTTGGTCGTGCCGGCGTTGTTCGTGACGGGCGGCTTGGGCGGGGTCGCGCCCTTCCAGATCAGGCTCCACAGGAGCATGATCGCGGCGGAGATGACGAAGAACAGGATCAGTCGCTTGGTGTCCACCGGCCTCACTTCCTCTCGATCGAGTACGTCTCCCCGCACTTGCAGACCAGGCGGTCGGTGGCGATCTTCCCGCCGGCGGGACTCGAACCGGCCCACTCCGTCTTGAAGTCCCGCTGCGCCCCGCACTTGGGGCACGGCCGCAGCGCCTCGTCGATGAGCATGTCGGGGATGCCGTCCTTGACGGCGAAGATGAGACCGCACTCCCCTCGCGTGCATTTCAGCCGGTCGCCCTCTTCCTTGAGGTCGCCCCGGCAGAACGGACAGACGAGGATGTCGAGCAGGTCCTTCGGAAGCGCCATGCCAATCCCCCAGCGGTTGAGCCCGAAATCCTATGGGTTTTACCCATAAAGGGCAAGAATAACTTATGCACCGGCATGGGTGGTATGGGCTGACGCCCCTAAGCGCAATACTGGTTGGTTAAGGATCATGCCGGCGTCTTCCACTTCTTGGGGTAGGAAGACATCTTGATGCAGACTTCGCGCCGGTTCTTGCGTCCGTCGCGAGGTGGCAACGGATGCCTCGCGATCGC
>Ga0247727_10000716_pt1 | contig 81401 bp, 68 predicted proteins | sample WisWelCaveWW1625_FD_202498 | JGI IMG/M metagenome (GOLD analysis project Ga0247727, IMG submission 202498) | Biofilm microbial communities from Wishing Well Cave, Virginia, United States - WW16-25 | ecosystem: Environmental > Aquatic > Deep subsurface > Groundwater > Cave microbial mat | place...
ACGCAAAGCACCACTGTGCTGAACCCGCCGCTATTCAACGTCACAAACATCAGCGTTTCCAAGGCAGACTCGCCTGATCCTGTGGAAAACGGCAGCACATTGAGTTACACTATTACCGTAAACAGTACGGGTAATGGCACTGCATACAATGTCACGGTCAACGACACCTACCCTGCGCAGGTTGTGTTCTCGAGCGCATCCCCAACGCCGCTCAGCGGAACGAACAATACGTTCATTCTTGGCAACCTGTCGCAGGGTAGCACTGTCGTCATCAACATCACCGTGACTGTCGGGCAGATCGCGAACGGCACCATCATCAACAACACCGCGAACGTCACGTTCAGGAACGAGACAGGCGCATTACTCAGCGTCTTTGACACTGAGCAGACAACAATCGAGAACGTCACCGCAGCCCCAGTAGTGCCGCCTGCCGCAGGCGGTGGAGGAGGTGGCGGGGGCGGTGGTGGTGGAGTCCGCAGGAACGTGACCCAAGCAATCATCGAAGCGCCTGCCTGTTTCGAGAACTGGGTTTGTGAAGGTTGGAGTGGTTGTCAGGATGGATTGCACGTGCGCGAATGCGTTGATGTGAGCGCGTGTGGTACGCAACGCTATGTGCCGGTGAGACAACAAACATGTACAATGCCCATTGAGGCACCAAGAGTCATCGAACAAAGGATTACGCTGAACGCAGTGCAGCCAATTATTGAACTCTTCAAGATCGCAGTCTGGCCATTCATGTTCATCGTGCTCGGCAGTCTCATCGTGACTGTCGCTTATTGGACGATCAGCAAGCCGAGGAGACCGCGTGAGCGTCCAGTGAGACCGATCGCGCGGCCTGCGCGCGAGTCATACAAACCGATCAAGGTCGTCCTGCGCGAGCGCGATGTCGTAACGCGAGGACGGCTGAACGACCTGAACACGAGACTGAAAGAACTGGAGAGAAGGCTCAAACGCTAAACAACTGATGGGGGGAATGAAAGGGGTGGTGCTCCTGCAAAGGCAGAAGTATACGCTTTCTCATTTTCACTCTACAATTCATATGAATATTCATAGTAATGTTTATAAAGGGAAACAGGCTTTTTCCGTCAAAAGGGCACAGAGATGGCATTAACGAGAAAATTACAGCGTACGAAGAAGGATCAATATACGTTGACGATCCCGAAAGCCCTGGTTGAACTTCTCGGCCTGAGAGAACAGGACGAACTTGAATTTGCGCTTGTCGACGGTAAGATCATTCTGAAGAAGCGCAAGAAGGGGGCGAAAGACATTGATTAAGCGCGCCCACTTCTCGGAAAAGGCACTCATCATCTTCATGCTCTTCATCGGACTTCTTGGAATAGGAGTGATGCTCTATGGCTTCGGCGCCCTTGACTTCTCGAGCAGCATCACCGGCCGCGTGACTGAAGAGACCGTGAACCAGCCGCCGGTCTTCATCGAGACAGGCCTGGTCGCCACGCAAGGAACGCCGTTGTCAATCGATCTCGCGCAGTACTTCAGCGATCCTGAGGATGATGCGCTCACCTTCCTCGCAGGCGAGGAAGACCAGATTTCGGTGGCGATCAGCGGCAGCATCTTGACATTGACTCCTGCTCCTGGCTTTGTGGGCGAGCGCACGCTCACGATTGTGGCATCTGATGGCGTGAATGTGGTGCGCGTGCCGGTCAGGGTGAGCGTTACTGCAGCAGAATCAACACCTGTCCAAGAGCCTGGCTTTGACACGCAGGTGGAATTCACGACAGCAGTCGCGCCCACTGCGGCACAAGTCATCCTCAACACCACGAACCCTGCAACGAATGACACGAACCAGAACCTGACCGTGTTCATCATCAACGCGACTGATGCTGATGGCGACCCTGTCAGGAACATCACTGATTGGCGCAGGAACAGCTTGAGTATTGCATTGCTCAATATGCCGTTCGAGACCAATTCGAGCAATCTTTCTACAGGGGCGATCCGCAGTTATACGACGTATGGCTTCAATGGCACACTGGGCACGGGCACTGCGGCAAACGTTCCTGTCTGGAACCTCTCAGGGCAGGTCGGCGGCGCGTACATCTTTGATGGCACGAACGATCACCTCAACCTGCCGAGCTCAAGTATCCTGAACGTGCCTGCAGGATCGGTCGAGGCATGGGCGAACTTGAAACAAGAGCCGACTACTGGAGCGATTCGTGTATTTACTTTTGTCTCGACTGTTCCGGCAGCAGAGACCTTCGGGTGGAAGTTTGAGTATTTCTTAAACACCACACAAAAACAGATTAGTTTCAGAAAGTGGACTCCTCAAGTGGACGTCGCTGCGAATGCGGCACTCCCGTTGAACGCGTGGTCGCACATCGTGGTGACGTGGTCAGGAACGAACACGACAATCTACATGAACGGCACGCAGATCGGCACCACAGCGCAGGCATCGCCGACATCAGGAACGGGCATTGCCTGCATTGGCGGTGATTCGCGTGCGAGCTGCGTTAGCGCGCAGAACTGGAACGGCACGCTTGATGAGGTGCGCGTGTACAACCGAACCCTGACCTCTGAGGAGGTGTTCTCGCTCTACGTGGCAGGCAATGCGAGCAGGCACCCGACAATCATCCATAGCGATGCAACCACTGCCGGTGAAGTCTGGAGTGTCGCGGTCACGCCGAACGACAACCAGCCTAATACTGACGGGAATACGACACTGAGCAACAACGTGACGATTTTGTCTACAGTCCCGCCGAGCATCGCGCAGGTCATCCTGAACACGACGAATCCGTTGACGAATGACACGAACCAGAACCTGACCGCGTTCATCATCAACGCGACTGATGCTGACGGCCAGCCAGTGCGCAACATTACTGACTGGCGCCGGAATAACCGCAGCATCGCGGTCTTGAATATGCCTTTCGAGACGAACTCGAGCAATGTGTCGGCTGGCGCGATTCGCGACTATAGCACGTTCGGGAATAATGGGACGCTCGGTGGTGGAGCGGCGGCGAACGCGTCTCTCTGGATCAGGTCAGGACTGGGCGGTGGAGCATACGTGTTTGACGGCGTGAATGATTACATTGATGTCGGTTCAAGCGCAACGTTGAGCTTTGGCAGCGGCAATTTCACGTATGAGTTATGGGTGAATGCGTCCCCCACGCAGTCAAGCTCGCCCCGTGTTCTCGCACAGGATTCTGACGCGACGAATTTCAAGGCATTCATCATCGATGGCACGACGAAGAGAATGGAATTCTGGTGCAGGGACCCGGACGGGGATACGCTCCGCACGATGAGCAATTCATCGATCAATGACAGTGCCCGCCACCACATCGTCGGCACGAGAAGCGGAACGACCGCATTCCTCTACATCGATGGCGTGTTGCACAATACCAGCACGAATGCCGCGGTGGGAAGCTGTGATGCATCGACTTCGACACGCATCGGTGGCCGCACAGGGGGCGGGTTGCTGCCGTTCAACGGCACGATCGATGCCGTACGCATCTACAACCACTCTCTCAGCGCAGCACAGGTCAGTCAGATCTACCTTGAAGAGAATGTGAGCAGGCATTACGCAACCATCCACGCAGATGAGACGCAAACCGGCGAAGTCTGGAATGTCGCGGTAACGCCCAATGACAACCAGCCGAATACTGATGGTGCTACGGTGTTGAGCAATAACGTGACCATCCAGCAAGTGGTGCAGCTCAACGTTACCCCGACCATCGCTCAGGTCATCCTGAACACCACGAACCCAGCCACCAACGACACGAACCAGAACCTGACCGTGTTCATCATCAATGCCACTGATGCTGATGGCCAGCCTGTGCGCAACATCACTGACTGGCGAAGGAACAATCTCTCGATTGCAGTGCTGAACATGCCATTTGAGACGAACGTGACGAGCACAGCCGCAAACGCTACAAGAGACTACAGCACGTTCGCGAACAACGGAACGCTCACAGTTGCGCCGACATGGAATTCGTCAGGAAAGATGGGCGGCCATTACGTCTTTGATGGCACTGATGATCGCATCAATATCAGCGACCACCCAAGCCTGGATGGCTTCAGCCAGGCGACTTGGGAAATGTGGGTTAAACCAACAACAGTTACAGCCCTCGGAACGCTTTTCAACAAGCGAGGATCATTTGACAGCGATAACGCGTACATCGCATTATTCACAGGAGGAGGAAGTACGTGCGTCACTGGCACTCTCTGCTTCGAAACATCAACAACTGGCACAAACTTCTTTGATAATGTTATCAATGCCACCACCGCGTTCACGTTGAACGATTGGAACCACTTGGCCATTACGTTCAACAGCAGCAGCATTCCGAACGTCAACTTCTACGTGAATGGAATCCTCAGGAACAAGACGACACAACAAGACCAGAACGCCAGCATCTTCAATTCTGCAAAAGAACTCTTGATCGGCGTCGCAAACAGCAACAGTCCAGTCGGCTTCTTCAACGGCTCGATCGATGAATTCCGCATTTATAACCGCACTCTTTCCTTTGAACAAATCAGGCAGCTTTTCCTCGAAGGCAATGCCAGCAAACACTTGACAACGATCGTCCACAACGAGACTGAAGTGGGCGAAGTATGGTCGGTTGCCGTCACGCCGAATGATAATCAGCCGAACACGGATGGAACGACGGTGTTGAGCAATAACGTGACGATTCAACAAGCAGTGCAGGTCAACAATACTCCGACCATCGCCCAAGTCATCCTGAACACCACGAATCCAGCAACGAATGACACGAACCAAAACCTGACCGTGTTCATCATCAACGCGACAGACGCTGACGGTCAGCCTGTGCGCAACATCACTGACTGGCGCAGGAACAATCTGAGCATTGCTTTGCTGAATATGCCGTTTGAGACGAACGTGACAAGTACTGCCGTGAAGGCAGTACGTGATTATAGCGTTTTCAACAACAATGGAACTCTTGGAAATGGAACAGCTGCGAGCGCGCCCATCTGGAACCTTTCTGGCAGGGTCGGCGGCGCATACGTATTTGATGGCATCAACGACTTTATCGCAATCCAAGACAATGGTACGCAACGCCCACCCTCAGTGAGCGTTGCAGCATGGATCAAGACGACACAGACAAGCAGTGGAAGGATCATTTGCAAACCCATTATTGCAGCCACAGACCAAGGATATTGCCTTGGCAGCAGTGTAACCATTGCAGGAAGAGCAGAAATCAGGACTGGTCGCCCTGTTGCAAGATTCGCCACATCAAATGCGACTGTGAACGACGGTAATTGGCACCACGTCGTCGGCACGATTGACAACACCGGATTGAGGATTTATGTGGATGGTAATCTTAGCGGCGTCAATCAGATCACGGGCTTCATCACTTATGACAACAATTTGGAATTACAGATAGGAAGATTCGATGCGGTTGGCGAGTATTTCAACGGCACGATTGACGAAGCGATGATATTCAATGACACACTGAGCAGCGAGCAGATACTCCAACTCTACCGCGAGAGCAATGCGAGCAGGCATCTTCGAACGATCGTGAGCCAAGAAACCATTCCGGGAGAAATCTGGCAGGTCGCAGTCACGCCGAACGACAACCAACCGAACACTGATGGCACGACCGTATTAAGCAATAACGTCACCATCATCAACAATGCGCCCGTGATCGCGCAAGCCATTCTCAACACGACAAATCCATTGACGAATGACACAAACCAGAACCTGACATTGTTCATCATCAACGTGACTGATGCGCAAAATGATACAGTGCAGAACATAACAGACTGGCGCAGGAACGGCACAAGCATCGCCGTGTTGAATATGCCGTTCGAGACAGATGTCTCAAGTGCTGCTGCAAGAGCTATCAGGGATTACAGCACATTCGAGAACAATGGAACGCTAGGGAACGGCACTGCGACAAGCATACCCCTCTGGAATCTTTCAGGAAGAGTTGGCGGAGCATACATATTCGATGGCATCGGAGACATGATCAACATCAGCTCAACAGCCGGCGATGAACTTGATCTAATCCAGCAGGGCACAATCGAATTCTGGCTCAGGACCACAACGATCGAGAATGATGTCGTTCTCGAGAAGTCAGACGACAACACGCACTACCTGTTCCAAACAGGCACTGCCGGCACCTGTGGCGTCGGGTTCATATTCTTCGCAACAGGCGCCGGTGCAGCAAACAGAGTCTGCTCCACAAGCGCGATTAATGACAGCGTATTCCACCATGTTGTCGGAACCTTCAACGGCACGGGCACAAGCACGCTGAGGCTTTATGTAGATGGCACCCTGGTAGGAACAACAAGCGGAGCTAGCAACCCTGTTTCGAACAGCAAGCCGCTTCAGATCGGCTCACGGGGCGGGAGCGTGGGCTTCACAGGCGTGATGGACGAGATCCACATCTATAATCGCACATTGAGCGCTGAACAAGTCCTTGCCAACTTCCGCGCAGGCAACGCCAGCCGCCAACTCACCACTATCGTCGCTCAAGAAACCGAGGTCGGAGAGATCTGGAGTGTTGCAGTCACGCCGAATGATAATCAGCCGAATACTGATGGGAATACGACGTTAAGCAATAACGTGACGATTCAGCAAGTGTCAGCCAATCTAGCACCGACCATCGCCCAAGTCATCCTGAACACCACGAATCCGGCGACGAATGACACCAACCAGAACCTGACTGTGTTCATCATCAACGCGACTGATGCTGACGGTCAGCCGGTCAGGAACATCACCGACTGGCGCAGGAACAACCGCTCGATTGCGGTGCTCAATATGCCATTCGAGACGAATAGCAGCAATACGTCCATTGGCGCACTCAAAGACTACAGCACATTCGCGAACAATGGAACATTGGGGAATGGAACACCGAATGCGCCAACGTGGAATCTCTCAGGCCAGGTTGGCGGAGCCTATCTGTATGACGGGATTAATGATTTCATGAACATCACAGGAACGACGGCGAGTTTGAATAACTTCGGTACTGCGATCTCAGTTGAGGCCTGGTTCTATGCGCGCTCAACCCCCGCAGTAGGATCAGGCATCAGCAAGGCAAATCCCCCCGATAGCGCGGCAAATACCACGTTCTTGCTCCACCCCAACGGTTCTGACGGCGGCTGGAGGATGAGTTGGTTCTTGAGCGACGGAACCAATTTCTTCGGCGTCGGTCCTTTCGGCTTTGGCTTGGGTCCGGTATTGACATTCAATAATTGGACCCACATCGTGGGCACGTTCAACGGAACGACCATGATCCTGTACATCAACGGAACGCCCGTCTTGAACGTGAGCAACAGCACCTTCAACATCAACGATGTCGGACACATCCATATCGGTCATGATGCGCGCTATGCGATCGGCACGCGACACTGGAACGGCAGCATCGACAGCTTCAGGATCTATAACTTCACGCTCTCGCCAGAACAAGTGAAGATGAACTTCCTCCACGAGAGTGTCGGCAGGAACATTGACACCATCGTCTCCCCAGAAACAGAACCGGGTGAGGTCTGGAGCGTCGCGGTCACGCCGAATGACAACCAGCCGAACACCGACGGCACAACCGTGTTGAGCAATAACGTGACCATCCAGCAAGTGGCAGCAGTGATCACCAATATCACGACGTGTCCAGCAGTGGTGAATGGCACGGTGAATGTCACGCAGAACTTGGTGAGCAATGGCAGTTGCATCACCATCAATGCGAGCAATGTAGTGCTCACGTGCAATGGGTTCAGCATCGCAGGCAATGGTTCTGGCTTTGGAATCAAGCTGACAGGATTGAATAATGTCACCATTGCTGGTTGCGTATTCAGCAACTTCATGATTGATGTCTTCGCTGACCCGACGAATTTGACGATTGAGAATAGTTCGTTTGAGAATAGCACGATCGGTCTTGACGTGTTCAACACCACGTTCTCGCGCGTCAGGAATAACGTGTTCAGGAACAACACCATTGCGTTACTGGTCAACTTGTCGCGCGACAACAACTTCACGAACAACACGTTCGCGAACAACACCATCTCGCTCTGGGTGCAGGACAGTCTGAACAACACGTTCAATGAGACGTTCCTTCCGCCGAATGTACTTTTAGAGAACACCTCAAGCTCAGGAGGACGCATCAATTACACGCAGAGCGTCAACATCACGACAACCATCACCTTGAGCAGGTTTGTCAGCATCCGAAACAACAAGGTATTCGTGAATTCGACTGCGGCTTCTGCGTTGAACCGTTCCGCAGAACTGACATTGCGCAACATCGCATTCCTTGATCCCCGACCAAGTGTTGATTTCAGGGATAATGGGACGTTCATCATCTGCCCAGGAACGATATGCACTGAGCTGAGCTTCAGCAGCGGCGTGTTCATCTTCAACGTGACACAATTCACGACATATTCCACGAATGAAAGCTCGCTGAACGTATCGTTGACAAAGCGCGACAGTTCTGATCCGGTGAACGTCAGCAGGTTCCTGAACTACACGATCATCGTGAACGTGACCTTGAATGATGCGAGCAATGTAACGCTCACTGACCAATACCCGCCACAGGTGGTGTTCAATGCATCGCAACCAGCGCCCGTTTCAGGAACGAACAACACGTTCGTCCTGGGCAACTTGACCGAAGGACAAGCGATCGTCACGAACATCACGGTCTTTGTGTTGCCGGTCGCGAACAACACCATCATCAATAACACAGCAAACATCACGTTCCAGAACAGCACAGGCAGCATCTTCACGCTGAACGTGACCGAGAACACGACTGTGCTCAACCAGCTCTTGGTCAGGATCGCGAAGAACGACACTCCAGACCCGGTGGTTGCCGGCGAGATCCTGAATTATAGCATCATCGTGAACACGACGCTTGGCGACTCATACAACATCACGCTGACTGACATCTATCCGAACCAGACGATCTTCGTGAGCTCGCAGCCGCCCGCGGTCTCGGGAACGAACAACACGTTCATCATCGGCAACCTCACCGCAGACACGGCATTCGTCACGAACATCTCCCTGCAGGTCGCGAGCGTCCCGAACGGCACGCGCATCAACAACTCGGCGAACATCAGCTTCCAGAACGTGAACAGCGCGATATTCAACGCGAGCACGACGCAGAACACGACCGTGATCACCGGAGTCGCGGGTTGCCTGACCATCAACACGAGCACGACGCTCGTGCAGGGCATTAGTTCAGTAGGTTCGTGCATCACCTTCGGCGCGGACAACATCGAACTGAACTGCGCTGGCTTCACCATCACGTATGGCACAGGAAGCGCAGATGACAAGGTTGGCGTGAACATCACCAACAGGGAGAATGATACGGTCAGGAATTGCGTCATCGTGAAGGGCAGCTCGAGCGGCAGCAGGAGCTACGGCGTCCTGATCGCCAATGGCACAGGCGCGCGCATCGAGAACAACACGATCAGGACCAATGGCACGGACAGCAATGATGGAGTCCACATCGCTTCAGGAGGGATTTCGCGCACTGTTGCGGTGAAGAACCTTGGTGACCTGAATAATCCATTCTGCACCAATGCATCAGGTGTCGGAACCTGCAACACGTGCTTTGCCTCAACACCTGGAGTTGATTGCGCATTCCTCGGACAGACTGCCTGCACTGATGGTTCGAACTTCAAGACCGAGACGGTCTTGAGGTTTAACACCACGACCGCTCCGATCGGAGGATCGCTCCAGGTCATCGCAGGCGAATACGGCGATTGCACGTTGAACGGCAACCTCATCGCAGGGATTGCCGTCGATAATGCCTGCGGCGCGTTCTTCGCAGCCACGATTCCTGCCACTGCATTTGTCGTTGGCGAGAACAACCTGACGTGCACGATTTTCGGCGCAGGCACGGATCATGACAATGGCTTCAAGCTCACCTCCTTCATCTACGACGCGCCTGATTCAGGGCCGTTGAACGTCACGGTGAAGGCGAACAACATCGTCGCGAGCGGCGGGAACGAGAGCAATGGCATCTATATGCTCGCGACGAATGCGCGCATCGAGCAGAACGTGATCAACACGACCGGCGACCGCCTCGGTCACGGCATCTTCCTGGACGGCGTGGGCAGGACCAATACGGTGTTCGCGAACAGGATCAATGTGACCGCGCGGAACGCGAACGGAATCAACGTGGTCAATTCCTCGAGCAACGTGTTCCTCAACAACACCATCCTGACCGCGACGCAGGCTGCGGTCCGCTTGGAAAGGGCATTGAACAACAACTTCACCAACTCCACCGTGCCGTTCAGCGTATTCAACTCCTTGCTCGTGGAAGAGGATAACGGCAGGATCAATTACTCGCAAGCGATCGGGTTCACGAATTCGACCAATCTCGCCCAGTTCTCTGCGGTGAGGGCGAACGCCATCTTCGTGAACGCCACGCACCCGCTCGGCAGGCAGCTGAACAGGAGCGCGATCCTGACGTTCTACGGCATCAATAACCCGCTTGCCGCCCGACCGCAGGTTGATTTGGAAGACGATGGCACTGCAGGCCTCTGCTCTTCGCCGCGGTGCACCAACTTCCTGTACAACAAGAGCGGAGCGACGGTCACGTACACGGTCGCTTCCTTCACGACTTATTCAACCACGAACGCCTCGGATTGCGGTATCCTGGACCTGCAGCTGAACGAGAGCGAGCACACGTTCGTTATGGACGCGAACCTGAATGCGACCGGCACGTGTTTCACGGTCATCGCGGACAACATCACGCTTGATTGCGCAGGCCATACCATCAATTATTCCACGCGAGTGCAGGGCAATGCGGTCTTCGCGCAGGACGTGAGCAACTTCACGATGCGGAATTGCGTATTGCTCGTCGGCAACTCCAGCCGCCTGCCGATCGCGGACTCGCCCGCGATCCTGTTCACGAACACGACCGACAACAGGACGACCAGGATTGATGGATCGACCTTCCAAATCGTGAACTTCTTCAACCAGCAGAGCGCCAGGAAGGGCGTCTGTCGCGACCTCGTGCTGAACACGTCGACCTTCACGTTCGGCAACACCAGTTGCGATAACGTCACGATCAGACCGGGAATGACGATCACGATCAATAACGCTGGTGCAAAGAACGAGACTGTTCGGTTGGACACCGTACGCTTCACCTTCACGAATGGCACGACAATCACCGCTGACGCCACAGGATTCACAGCAGATCGGGGACCAGGAGCAGGGATATCAAGTGCAGGAGGCGCTCACGGCGGCGTCACGAGTATCAGTGTATTCTATGGCCAAGGTCTCACTCCGATCACGGTTGGCAGCGGCGGCGCATCAGGATTCTCCTCAACCGCAGGGTCAGGTGGAGGCGCTATCGCGATTACGGCAGTACACGCAATCATCAATGGCACAATCACTGTGACTGGTGGTGGAGGCGGCGGCAGTGGAGCAGGAGCAGCTTCAGGAGGTGGCGCAGGTGGCAGCATCTTCATCACCGCAGACATCCTTGAGGGCAATGCGAGCTTGTTGGCAAACGGCGGCGGTGGCGGCACGACCGGTGCCTTCCCCGCAAGCGGAGGAGGCGGTGGTGCTGGAGGCCGCATTATGCTCGCCTTCAACACGTCCACGTTCACGCGCGAGAATGCGCAAGTCATCGGTGGCGCGAATGGCGGCGGATTCTTCCAGCCCACAAGGCCTCAGAACGGCACCATCGCCTTCCACGACCGTGATAACGATACGCTCACGATCGGGTATAGCTGGCGCTGGCAAGGGAATGACCGAGGAGTGTGGAACTTCACTACGATTAACGTCTCTGATTCGGTGCAGATCCGCACGAATGACTCCACGTTGAACTTCTCGGTGCGTCATTTCTTCACCCAAAACGTGACGATGGACGTGGAATCTATAGTATACAATCTGTCCTTGAACGCTTCTGAGATCCGCATCGAAAGCACGACATTCAACAACATAAGGAAAGCCAACATCACCACGAGCAATTTCACCTTTATTTCTGGCACGTTCAGCCAGGGCAGTCTTGGCTATTCTGGCGGCTTGGGAAGCGCAGGGGCTCAAGGGCCAGGAAACTCCACAGGAGGAGGCGCGCACTGCGGCCCTGGCGCAGGAGGCAGTCCGTCCAGTGCGTTCTATGATAGTCCGCTCAACCCGCAAGATCTCGGCAGTGGTGGCGGATCAGGAAGCGGGTTGAGTGCGGGAGATATTTCAGGAGGCGCAGGAGGCGGAGTGTTCTTCCTGACAGGCCTTCAGCGGGTGAGCATCAATGGCACCATCAGCGTCAATGGGGGTGGCGGCGGCAGCACTGGCGTGGTTGGAGGACTCGGCGCGGCAGGAGGCGCAGGCGGGACGATTAATATCCGCGCAGGTATTTTCGAAGGCAGCGGATCATTATCTGCAACAGGAGGAAGCGGCGGTTCAGGGAACCCGACCGCAGGAGCAGGCGCCGGCGGTGGCTGTATCATTGTCCGTTTCAACTCCAGTACGTTCCCCTTCAATAATGCGCTGGTGACGAACGGGGCGACTGGCGGTTCGGTAGGAGGAGGGACCGGCAAGAATGGCACGCTCGGCTTCATTGACTTGGATGATGACATCCTGTATACGTATCAGAGCTGGCGTTTCCAGGCAAGCGACCTCGCGGTCTGGAACTTCACCACGATTAATCTCACGAATACGGGAGACGGGCGTACGAACGAAAGCAGCCTGAACTTCTCGGTGCAGAACTTCTTCATGCACAGCTCAAGGATTTTCCCTGAGACACTGGGCCGTTTCAATTTCACCATCAAGGCGACAGGAACGATGATTGTGGAGAACTTTTCAGGCATAAACTCAATGTCAATCCTGGACGTTAACGCGACGAATATCATCATCAATGGGTCTTCCTCGATCGCAGGCGTGCATCTGGTGAACGTGACCGCAACGAACGTATCGTTGTCAACCACTTCGACAATAAGCACGGACACCAATGGCTTTCCGGGCGGAAGCAGCGGCAGCGGGAATGGCAGCGGACCAGGAGGCGGACTCGCAGATGGAGGTGGCGGCGGACATGGTGGCAGGGGTGGAGGAGGTAATGGCGGATCGTTCTATGACAGCAGTATGAACCCGATCCTCTTCGGCAGCGGTGGCGGTGGAGCAACCGTGGGCGGTGGAGCAGGAGGAGGCGCAATCCTGATCAGGAGCGCTGCCTATGTCTCAATTAATGGGACGCTTACGTCTAGTGCAGCAGGCGGTTCTAGTACAGGCACCGGCACCGGTGGGGGAGGCGGTGGAGGATCTGGCGGTACCATCAATATCCTGACAAATGTCTTTGAGGGCGTTGGTGTGCTGCGCGCGTCAGGCGCTGATGGCGGGGTCGGGTCTCCTGCAGGAACTGGTGAAGGGGGCTCAGGAGGACGTATCTTTGTGCGCTTCAACTCAAGCACGTTCAATATCACGCAGGCGTCTGTGACCGGCGGTTGCACAACCGGCGGCTTCTGCGAGGTTGGCCAGAATGGCACGATCGGCTTCCTTGATGTTGATGACGCAGCATTGAGCTTGCACCAGGGCTGGAGATGGCAGCCTGACGATCAGCCGTTCAATTTCACCAATGTCACTGCCAGCACCATCAATGGGACTATCATCAGAAGCAATGGTTCAGTAATCCGCGTGAGCGATACGTTCTTTGCGAGAGGCAGCGTCTGGATCGTTGATGACAACATCACCACGCTCAACGCGACGCGCTTCCATATGCAGAACGGCACGATCAGCGCCGGCGCGAGGCTCATCTTGATCTACAGCACGTTGTTCGAGGACTTCAACACGACATATGCCGCTGGATCGAGCTTGTCGTTGGAGAACCGTTCGGTCGCACGAGTCGATTGGACAACCGCATTCCCCGCAACCGTAGGCAACCTCAGCAGGCGCACAGGCCTGGGCTTCAACCGCATCTTCGTTAATTCCACCGGCAATGCAGGACTGAACACCACAGCCAATCTCACGTTCTTCAATATCACGTTCATCGACCCGCGGCCGATCTTTGACAATGAAGATGATGGCAGCTTTGCGCTCTGCCCAACCACGAGATGCACTGAAATCAGGTACAGCAATAACATCTTTGTGGAGAATGTCAGCCGCTTCACGACATATTCGTTGTTTGAAGCAGGCAACGTGACGATTGTCCTTGTGAAGTCTGACAATCCTGATCCAGTCGGCACGAGCAAATTCCTCAACTACACCATCGTCATCAACGTGACTGCTGGGGCTGCGAATAACATCTCCCTCACCGATACGTATCCATCATTGGTCATCTTCCAGAACGCTTCGCCAACGCCGATTGCAGGAACGAATAACACATTCATTATCGGCAATGTCTCTGAACCTGATGTGGTGCGGGTGAATATCACCGTGTTTGTCATCAACACGACCGCGACGCTCATCAATAACACGGTCAATCTCACCTTCCAGAACGGTTCGGGAGACATTTTGATGCTGAACGTGACTGAGAACACGACCGTGAATGCCGCACCGACCGTCGGACAGGTCATCCTCAACACGACAAACCCGCTGCTGAACGACACGTTCCAGAACTTGACGCTGTTCATCTTCAACACGAGCGATGCCAATGACATGCCGGTGCACAACATCACTGATTGGCGCAGGAACAACGTGAGCATTGCTGTGCTGAATATGCCGTTCGAGAGCAATATCAGCTTCACGAACGGATCTGGCCTGATCCGTGACTATAGCACGGTGGGGAATAATGGCACGTTGGGTGGCAGTAATCCCTTGGGCATCCCACGATGGAACCTTTCAGGCAGAGTAGGCGGAGCATACATCTTTGACGGCATCAATGATAGCATCCCGCTTCCTGAACCGCCGAACAATTCGACGAATGTGAGGAATGGCAGCGTATTCGCGTGGATCAAGACATCAAATCCAGGATCCAGCTTCAGGGGCATCGTGGTCAAGCAGCTCGCGTATGGCATGTTCATCAGGGACGGCTTGTTCGTCATCTTTGATTGGAGCGCAGGCGTTGAACGCAGTACTGGCGTTAACCTGTCTGATGGCCTATATCACTTCGTGGGCTTCACATTCCGCAGCAACGTGACCAGCGGGACACGATTATACATCGATGGTACCCTGAACCTGACCACAACATTGAACGTTTCAAGCCAGTCAGAAGGAGTGATTATCGGAGCAGGAGACAATCCAGGAACAACGCAGTTCTTCAACGGCACGATCGATGAAGTGATGATTTTCAACAGGACGCTCTCGGACGAACAGGTCAGGCAGCTCTTCATCGAAGGCAATGCGACGCGGAGACACCTCCGCACGCTCGTCCACCAAGAGACTGAGGCAGGTGAAGTCTGGCAGGTCGCGGTCACGCCGAACGACAATGAGCCGAATACTGATGGTGAGACCATCTTCAGCAATACTGTGACCATCGTAGGCAATACCTTCACCAATGTGAGTATCGTCAAGACTGACTTCCCCGATCCGATCACCGTCAGTTCGTTCCTGAATTACACGATCAATGTGTCGAGCACAGGCAATGGCACGGCGACTGATGTGACCGTGAATGAAACGTATCCATCGCAGGTAATCTTCATCAGCGCTTCACCCGCACCCGTTGCAGGAACGAATCATTCCTTCCTGCTGGGCAGCCTCACGCCTGGACAGAACGTTTCGATCAACATCACTGTGCTGGTCAGGAACTTCACGAGCACGATCGTCATCAACAACACCGCCAATGTGACATTCAGGAACGAGTCGAACGAGGTGCAGAGCCGCGTGGCGACTGCGAACACCACCGTCTTCCCTGCGTTCACGGCGATCAGCACGTGCCCGTTCGTCATCAACACGCCAGGCGCGTATGCGCTCAACCAGAGCATCACCGCGACTTGCACGTGCCTGGAGATCAGGACAAGCCATGTTGACCTCACGTGCAGCGGCTTCAATGTGACCTACGCGACTGGTGGCGGTAGCGGGTGTGTGGGTATCAACATTTCTAACGCGAGTATACCGATCGCGAACATCACGGTGCGTGAATGCAACATCAGGAAGACCTCTGCTTCAGGTTTCGGAGGCACAGGCATCATCGGCAGGAATGCATCAAACGTACGCTTCACCAACAACACGATCAGGACGAACGGGACGAGTAATAATGAGGGGATCAGGTTTGATACGAATTCCAATTCCCACAGGATTGAGAACAACACGATCGTGCCGGGAGGCAGCTCGTTCGGCAACACTGCAGTATTGTATAGGATCTCGAATGGGACGACCATCACGGGTAACAATATCACGACAACAGGCACCCAAAACAACTTCGCAGTCTACCTGACCTTCTCGAGGAACAACACCATCGCGAACAACCTGCTCAGGACGAGTCCGACCACGTTCAGCAATGCGGCAGTCCTGTTCGAGAACGTGACGCACACGAGCATCAGCAACAACAGGATTTTGACGAATGGCACGAGCTTCAATACCGCAGTCTTGTTCACCTCAGGATCGAGCAACAACATCACGTATAACACGATCATCGGCAATGGTAACGAGAGCGACAACGAGGGCATCCAGCTTGAACTCGCTTCGAACAATAATCTGATCTTGAACAACAACATCACGACCAATGGTTCAGCCGGGAATGAAGGCATCCTCATCGAGTTGAACAGCACGAACAACACGATCGCGAATAACACCATCCTTGCCCGCGATAGCGGCGGAGGGTTCAACCCTGGAATCCACCTCTTCAGCAATGTGACCAGGACATTCATCGCGGACAACAACATCACGACGAATGGATCTTCGGTTAATCCAGGCATCTGGATGGAGTTTGATGTCCACAACTCGACGGTCATCAACAATATCATCCGCACCTTCGGGACTTCGTCGTTCAACATCGGCATTGAGTTGAGCGAATCAGTCAAGGACAACACGGTTGCAAACAATGACATCAGGACCAATGGCACGAACAACAACGAAGGCATCCGACTCGAGACAACTGCCAGCGGCAACCGTATCGAAAACAATACCATACGCACGACAGGAAGCTCAAGCGCGAATGTCGGCATTTTCATCCTCATCGGAGCGGGGAATAACACAGTAGCGAATAACGACATCATAACGAATGGCACCACCAATGACTTTGGCATCCGCATTGACACTAATTCGGATAACAACCTAATCAAGAATAATACGATCATCACTGGCGGTTCTGCGGGTGTGAACCCTGGCTTCTTCTTAGGCACGAATGTCATCGGGAACGTCATCACGAACAATAGCATCGCGACCAGCGGTACGAGTGCGAATGACGGATTCCGCGCGCAGACAGGAGTGCGCAATAATATCATGGCGAACAATACCATCCGGACAAGCGGAACTTCCAATCTCAACAGAGGCTTCAATTTCCTGAACAATGTCTCGCACAACAGCATCCACGGCAACACCATCATCACCAATGGAACAGAGAACAATTACGGCATCCTCATGAGGTCAGATTCCCACAACAACACCGCGATCGACAACGTCATCATCACCGATGGCACGCAGGCGAGCCACGGCATCCGCCTGGAAAACATCACGTACAATAACACGTTCATCGGCAACAACATCACCACGAAAGGCAACCAGAGCTTTGCCATCCTGCTCTTCAATGCAAACAGTACGGTGTTCAACAATACTATCCTGTTCAATCCTGCTGAATGGATCAATTCGACCGGAACTAACCTGAACAACAACTTCACGAACACTACATTCGAGCATCCGAATGCGAGCGCGCGCTTCTTCGGCAGGTTTGTGTTGAACGGAACGCACGAGATCACCAAGGCACGGTTGAACATGACGTTCAACCGCGTCTTCCTGAACAGCTCGAACGTGACGCCGCTGAACACCAGCGCGATCCTGACGTTCAGGGCGATCACGTCCATCGACCCGACACCGATCAGGGACTTTGAGGACGATGGCAGTTTCGATGTCTGCAGCCCGCCGAGTTGTGTTGAGCTCGGCTACAGCGGCAACGTGTTCGTCTACAACGTCACGAGCTTCACTACGTACAGCTCGACAGACGTCGCGCCCAACGTGACCATCCGCAAGTCTGACTTCCCTGACCCGGTCAACGTGAGCCGCGGTCTGAACTACACGTTGATCGTCAACAATACCGGCCCAGGGGAGATCGTGAACGCGACCGTGAATGACACGTACCCGCCGCAAGTCATCTTCCAGAGCGCTTCCCCGACACCGGTCAGCGGCACGAACAACACGTTCGTCCTGGGCAACCTGACTGCACCGAGCGCAGTGCTCATCAACATCTCCGTGTTCGTGCTGAACATCAGCAACGGAACGCTCATCAACAACACCGCGAACTTGACATTCCAGAACCTGACAGGAGGAGTCTTCAGCACGAGCGCGACAGAATCAACCACAGTCCTGAACCCGCCAATGCTTAATTTCAGCAACATCAGCGTAATCAAGGCTGACTTCCCTGACCCGGTCAATGCGAGCAGCAATCTCAGCTACACGATCACCGTGTCGAGCACAGGCAACGGCACTGCGCACAATGTGACGGTCAATGACACGTATCCATCGCAAGTCATCTTCCTGAATGCCTCACCGACCCCAGTCAGCGGGACAAATGACACGTTCGTTCTCGGTAATCTCACGAATGGAGTGACCATCACGATCAACATCACGGTCTTGGTCAGGAATGTCAGCAATGGCACGATCCTGAATAACATCGCGAATGTGACGTTCAATAACGAGACCGGCGCAGTGCTCAGGACAGCAGATACCGAAACGACCACGGTGCTCGCGCCGATCTTCAACACCAGCAATGTGAGCATCACCAAGACCGACAATCCTGACCCGGTAAACGTGAACACGAATCTCACGTATCAGATCAATGTCTCGAGCACGGACAATGGGACCGCGTTTAATGTGACAGTGAATGACACCTATCCAAACCAGATCATCTTCTTGGCAGCGTCTCCTGCGCCGGTGTCAGGAACGAATCATTCCTTCCTGCTGGGCAGCCTCACGCCTGGACAGAACGTTTCGATCAACATCACCGTGCTTGTCAGGAACATCACGAACAACACCGTCATCAACAACACGGCGAACGTCACCTTCCAGAACGAGACAGGCGCATTGTTCAATGCGAGTGCGACGCAGAGCACGACCGTGCTGAACAATCCAGTCTTCAACTTCACCAATATCAGCGTGAGCAAGTCAGACAGCCCAGACCCTGTGGAGAACGGAACCACGTTGAGCTACACCATCACGGTCTCGAGCACAGGCAATGGCACTGCGTTCAATGTGACAGTCAATGACACCTATCCTGCACAGGTCATCTTCAGCAGTGCGTCCCCATCTCCGCTGAGCGGGACAAACAACACATTCATCCTGGGCAACCTGACCGCAGGTCAGACGGTAATCATGAACATCACCGTGACCGTCGGACAAGTCACGAACGGCACGATCATCAACAACACCGCCAATGCGACGTTCAGGAATGAGACTGGCGCATTGCTGAGCGTCTTTGACACTGAGCAGACAACAGTTGAGAACGTCAGCGTTGCCCCGCCAGTGCCGCCTGCGGCAGTTGGAGGTGGCGGAGGCGGTGGAGGAAGACGCGGTGTTGATGTCACGCCTGTGGAAGTTCCTGCGCAAGTCTGCTTTGAGAACTGGGCGTGCGAGGGCTGGAGTGCGTGCGTCAGCGGCATCCAGACGCGCACGTGCACAGACACGAGCAACTGCAACACGACGCAGTACCTGCCTGCAACGCAGCAGGCGTGCGTGCAGACTGAGCAGCCTGCGCAGATCGCCTTGAGCCCGCTCCAGCCGAAGATCGACCTCTTCAAGGTCTCGCTCTTGCTGATCGTGTTCCTTGTGCTGGGCATCATTCTGCTGACATTAGCGTATGTCAGGACGCACGTACAGACGGGCATGCCGCACTACCGCGCGCCACGGCCAGCGCCGGTACGGCCGCCAGTGCAGGTGTTCAGACAGCACCCGATCAAAGGCATCCAGAGGAAGTTCTATGGCAAGGTCGATAAGATTGACAAGCTCCTTGCCAGGCTTGATCAGGGCAAACTGCCTGCGGCGCTCAAGCCCAAGCTGCCTGAGCGTCGTGAACTGCGTGAAGAGCCTGAAATCAAGCTGCCGACGCTGCCTCCGATAAGGATCAAGCGCAAGGACTTCTACAAGAGGCTGGACCGCCTGGACACCAGGCTTGACACGTTCGATCGCGTGAAGCATCCGGTGCACGTTGAGAAGCCCATGCCGATGCAACCGGTGAAGCCGATCAAACACAAGCCTGGCTTGTTCCAACGCATCTTCGCGAAGCCGCACGTCAAGGCGCCTATGCACACGCTTCCTGAAATCAGACCAGTAAAGCTTCCGACGCTGCAGGACATCAAGGCAAGCGTTCTCGAGACGCGCAAACTCAAGGGCAAGAGCAGGTTCTACGGTAAGCTCGACAGGCTCGACCGTGCGCTCGAACATCCGAAGCCAGTCCACGTCAAGAAGCCTGAACCGATGACGCTCGAACCCGTGCGCATCACGCCAATACACGTGAAGCCGGTCAAAATCGAACGCAAGCCAGGCATCTTCCAGCGCATCTTCGCCAAGAAGCCCAAGCAGCAAGTCAAGACGCCGGCTCCAAAGCCATCGATCAAGCAAGTCAGACTCCCCACCTTGCAGGAAATCAAGGCAAAAGCCGGCGAGAAGCAGCTCACGAAGACGCACGACTTCTACCGCAAGCTTGACAAGCTTGACCGCGCGCTCGACCACGTCAAGCGCCCACACGTCAAGAAACCTGAACCGATGACGCTCGAACCGGTCCACATCAAACCGGTCAAGATTCAACCCAAGAAGCCAGGCATCTTCCAGCGCATCTTCGCGAAGAAACCCAAGACACCAGGGGCAAAGCAGGTCGTGATCGCGGTGCCCAAGCCTGAGACCCGCTTCCACCCTGCAGCAGACAAAGGCAGGTTCTACGGCAAGCTTGGCAGGATCGAGAAGAGGCTTGCTGAGCTCAAGCAAAAGCATACGCATGTCCAGCCCGAACCTCAGACGCTGCCGAAGACCAGGCCTGCTCCTGAAATCAAGCCTGTGACGATTAAGCTAGAAGAAAAGAACTTTGTGTTACGGCTGCCCAAGGACCGGGCAGGCTTCACGCGCAAGGTCAGCGCAATTGACAAGAAGCTCGCGATGATTGATCGCGGCAGGCTTGCTGACGGCAAGAAGCCTCACGCAGCACAGCAAGCACCGATTGCCGCGAGCAAGGAAAGACTGCCTGCAAAACCTGTTCCGAAGGTGGTTCCCAAGAAAATCAAGCCAGTCAATCTGCCCACGCTCCAAGACGTCAAGAAGCAGGCGCTCGCGATGAAAAGCAAGTTGCCGAAGGAAAGCGCGCGCTTCAAGAGCAAGCTTGATCGGCTCGATAAGAAGCTCGAAAGGGTCGGCAAGCGCAAGCGACAGAGATGATTCGATCAGGAAGCTGAGCAAGCGCCAGTTGTTGCGTATTCTCGTTTGAAGTCTACACTTGAGCGTGTTCTGCCATAACGCCAGAAAGGTTTATATACACTAGTGATAATCACTAGTATATACTTTTTACTATGGCAAAGCTCGAGCAGACGATTCGGAAAATCCAGGATATTCTCAAGAGAGATACACGAGGATTGACGATCCAAGAGATCGCGGAACAGACACGTGTTTCTCGCATCACCGCAGCAAAAGCGCTCCTCAAACTCGAAGGAGCGCAACAGATCGACGTCAGGATCATCGGCAATTGCAGACTGCATTATCTCAAACAGAAAAAATGGCAAAGCTAGAACAAACCATCAAGAGAATCAAGGAAATCCTCCGAAAGGACACGCGAGGATTGACCATCCAAGAGATCGCAGAACAGACGCAGGTTTCTCGCATCACCGCAGCAAAAGCGCTCCTCAAACTCGAAGGAGCGCAACAGATCGACGTCAGGATCATCGGCAACTGCAGACTGCATTATTGGAGGCAAAAGAAGTGAATCTTTTGAGTAGAACAGGGAATGTGAACAAGCTCATCCCTCTTCTTGCGCTGATCATCCTGCTCACCTTTTTCTTTACAAGTCTTCCTGTTTACCTCAAAACAGGGCCGACCGGGCTTGTTGTGGAGAATAGCACGAGCAGGGAAGCGCAGTCTTCAGGCGGCTTTGGCTCGCAAGAATTCACGAGTCAGGACGTGGTGGGCGGGTGCGCGCAGATCAACGTGAGCACGTCCTTGACCGCAAGCATACAATCAAATGGCACGTGCATCTTCATCAATAACAGCAACCTATTCTTCAACTGCACAGGATTCACCATACGCTATGATGAAGATGGGACTGGCGGTGATGGAATCGCTACGAACGAGAATCTGACGAATATCACCATCAAGGACTGCATCATCCGGGATATCAATGCGTCAGGCGCGTTTGGCGTGGGCATTAATTTCACCGGAACAAACAACAGCCTCATCATCAACAACACCGTTCTGACGAACGGGACATCCTCGAGCTTCGGCATCGGCCTTCGCAATAGCACCAACAACACCATCACGAACAATAACATCACCACCCAAGGAACGAACGCGAGCAGTCACGGCATCAACCTCGCGTCTTCATCAGAGAATCTTATCGAGAACAACACGATAAGGACGAGCGGCACCCAAGGCGCGTTCAGTTCGAGCAGTAATGACGGCATCGCGCTCCAGACTCTTTCTGACAATAACACAATCCGGAATAATACCATCCTAACATCGGGAAATGCCACCGACAACCACGGCATATTACTATCCACAGTAAGAGGCACAATCATTGTCCGTAATGTCATCTTCACGAACGGCACCAGCATCAATAACGGCATCTTCATTGATACATCGAATAGTACGCTTATTGAGAACAACACCATCCAGACCAGTGGAACCTCAAGCAATGTCGGCATCCATCTCAGCACTTCCTCCCAAAACCGCATCATCAATAACATCGTCAATGCCAATGGCACAACCACGGTGAACCACGGCATCCGTATGGAGAGTTCCTCAAACAACAACACCGTGAGGAATAACACGGTCAGGACTCGAGGAACTGCGAGCAACCACGGCATCGATCTCACATCGACCGTGTCCGGCAATACGATCGTGGGAAACAGCATTCTCACGAACGGCACAGGCGCAGGGAATATCGGCATCGATCTCTCTTCCAGCGCGAGCAACAACACCATCGAGAATAACACGATCCTGACCAGAGGCATAAGCACGAATCACGGCATCGCGTTGGAAAGCGCGTCTACGGACAATAACATCACCGGCAACAGCATCTTCACGAACGGCACAAGCATCAATCACGGCATCCTGGTACAGACCGCTTCTGACAGGAATAGTTTCGATCGCAACATCCTGGCAACAAACGGCACCTTGAGTTATGGCGTTCAGATCCAAGACTCCAATTCCTCCCTTTTCAACAATACGCTCTTCAATAATACGGTTGAGTGGATCAATACCAGCACAAACGTCCTCAACAATAATTTCACCAACACCACGTTTGAGATGCCGAACGGCAGCATCCGATTCGCCAGGTTTATCGTCAATGATTCTCAGGACGTGACGCAGACCAAGCTGAACATATCGCCGAATCGCGCCTTCGTGAACACCACGAACCTGAGTTTCTTGAATACGAGCGCTGAAATCATCCTGCGCGGGCTCGGCTTCTCCTTTGATCCGAAACTCATCGTTGATTTTGAGGATGACGGCTCATTCATCGACTGCCCGCCAACGATCTGCACTGAACTGAATTTCTCAAGCAACGTGTTTGTGTTCAACGTGACGCGATTCACGACATACAGCAGCAATGATACGGTGGTGCCCTGCCCGGTCACGATCAATGTCAGCACGACATTGGCCGTGAACTTCTCGAGCAATACGTCCTGCATCACGATCGGCAATAACAGCGTTGATCTCAACTGCAATGGTTCGACGATCTTCTACAACGCGCTCGGGGGAAACAACACGAATGGCATTATCGCGTCCAATCGCGTGAATGTCACCATCAGGAATTGCATCATCAGGGATATCAATGCGTCAGGCGGGTTCGGCATCGGCATCAATCTCACGAACACCAGCAATAGCACGATCAGCGGTAACACAGTCCTCATCAACGGCACGAATGACAACTACGGCATCCAGCTGCGGAGGAACGTGGTGATGAATCTTGTCGCGAATAATACGATCCGCACGAGAGGTTCATCGACCTCGAACTTCGGCATCATGCTCATCACCAACGCATCGAACAATACCGTCATAGGAAATGTCATCGCGACGAATGGCAGTGGCAATGATGAGGGCATCCACCTTGAGGATTCGGCAAACAACAACAAGGTACTCACCAACAACATCTCGATCATGAGCGGCATCGGCGGTGATGCAGTGCGCTTGAGCAACACCGCAGACAACAATACCATTTCCGGCAATAACATCAGCACCGAGGGCGAGAGCGGCAATGAAGGCATCCGCCTGGGTGCGACGACTGCGAACAACAATCTTCTGGAGAACAACACAATCACCGTCCGAGGAACAGATGCAGGCACGTTCGGCATCCTGCTCGCGAATGTTTCCGGAAACACGATCAGCGGCAACACCATCACCACGAATGGAACAAGCAACAATGATGGCATACGCCTTGAAAACAGCACAACCCGCACGAGGATAACCAATAACAACATTCAACCGCGAGGGACGTTCAATGAGAATAGGGGCATCTTCTTCCTCCAGAACGTGACCAACAACACGGTCAGCGGCAATACCATCGTCACTGCAGGACCAGGTGGAGGTAACCGGGGCGTCTACCTCCTCACGAATGCCTCCAACAACCAGATCACCAACAACACCATATTCACCAACGGCACGATCGCCAATGATGGCATCCGCCTTGAATCAACCGCGCTGAACAATCTCGTCGCAAATAACACCATCGCCAGCAGGGGGAATGCGACAGACAACCGTGGCATCCTCATTTTCGGGAATTCCACAGGCAATACGGTCCGCGAGAACAGGATCGTCACCAATGGCAGTTCCAACAATGACGGCATCCGCCTGACCGACCGAGCAAACAACAACACCGTCGTCAACAACAACATCACGACCAGCGGCAACAACAGCGATTTCGGCATCCGCCTGGATACGGTCGCGCAGAACAATACCATCGACAATAATACCATCAGCGCCAGCGGGTTCTTGGACGGCAATCACGGCATCTATCTGGTGACCAATGCATCAGGTAACCGTATCAGGAATAACACGATTTTCACGAGCGGCAATAGCTCAAACAATGGCATCCGCTTGGAATCTTCTGCGGAAAACAACACGGTCACGAACAACATCATCAGCACCGGCGGTCTGGGCAGCGACAATTATGGCATTCACCTCATCACATCAGCGTTCCGCAATACGATCTCAGGCAATACCATCGTCACGAACGGCACCGTGAGCAATATCGGCATCAGATTGGCGAGTACGGCGAGCCACAATCAAGTCATCATGAATAGCATCCGCACGCGGGGAGACGCGGTGTCGAGCAACAATTACGGGATCCAACTGATGTTCACTGCATTCTTGAACAACATCACAGGAAATGCCATCAGCACGAGCGGCACAGACAATAATTATGGCATCCGGCTCCAATCAGACAACAACACCATCACGCACAACAACATCAGCACCAGGGGAACGTCAAACGGCAATATCGGCATCTTCGCGGTCACTGGTGCGTTCGGTAATAATATCACGAACAACACGATCGCCACGAATGGCACGAGCGAAAACCAGGGAATACGGCTGCAGAATAATTCCAACAACAATACGGTCGAGGACAACCGCATCACGACTGCGGGAAGCGCAGGGCTCAATGATGGAATGTTCCTCAACCTCGACACCGCGAATAACAGGATCAGGAATAACTCGATTGTCACGAATGGGACCAGCGGCAATGACGGCATCCGCATGCAGACCGGCGCGATCAATAACGCGGTTCTCAACAACACCATACTGACCGGCGGCTCGTCCAGTGGGAACAGCGGTGTTTTGGTCTTCGGTAATTCCTCAGGGAACACCATCATCGGAAACCGCATGACGACAACGGGCAGCGATACCAACGAAGGCGTCAGGCTGTCGTCCAATGCCTCAAGCAACACGGTGAATGACAACACCATCACCACGACGAGCATCGTGAGTTGGGGCATTCGTGTCGATGCAGGAGCGAACAACAACACCTTTGCGGCAAATAACATCACGACGAATGGAACCGCCAGCTTTGCCATTTCCCTTGAGCACTCAAACGGTTCGTTCTTTAACGGTACGATCCTGTTCAATCCAAGGGAATGGATCAATTCCACCGGAATCAACCTGAACAATAATTTCTCTGATACGCGCATGATCATGCCGAATGGAAGCATCAGGTTCACAGGCGTGTTTGTGGTGAATGGCTCACACCAAGTCACCAAGGCAAAACTGAACATCTCCTTTAACGTCGCCTTCCTGAACAGCACCAACCTGAGCTTCCTGAACACGAGCGCGCGCATCAGTTTGCAGGGCATTAATTTCACCAACCCTGAGCCAAGGGTTGACTTCACAGACACCGACACGTTTGCGAGTTGCCTCACACCACAGTGTGCTGAAGTGGATTTCATCAATACCACATTCGTCTACGATGTCACTGGTTTCACGACCTATAGCTCAGGAGAGACAGGGATCCCTGGCGGCGGGGGAGGGGGCGCAGGTGCCGGCGCAGGAGCAGGAGCCGGCGCAGGAGCAGGGGGAGGCGCAGCAGCAGCAGCCGCTGCAGTACCTACGGTCGAAGCGCCGCTTGCCATCGATATCGGCAAGAGCGATGTGCTCTGCGCGAATGTCACCAAGCAATTCGCAGAACAGCTGGTGCTCTCGGCCACGCGCATCGATCCCACGGTGATTCCTCGGGATTACGAAGTCGTTGCTGGCCCGTTCAATGCGACCTGCAGCGGGGACGTGCTCTCATTGACGTTCTCTGTTCCTGAAACGATCGTGTCCGAGAGCATCCGTGCATTGCGTGTGCGGGAGAACCAGACCGAACGACTGAGGAGCGAAGTCACGCTTGAAGACCTCCCGTGCCCCGCCGTGCCTCTCGTATCCATCATCGCGAACATCACGTACACAGTCGTGCAGCAAGCGGTGGAGATCACCGCACGAAGTCCGCAGCTGGTCTCAGGAAAGCACCGCGTTATTTTCACGCCCAAGAATGGTCAGTCGTTCTTGGCGCAGCTCAAGAGTCCTGAAGGAACGCTCCCGCTCCTGCAGAATCCGAGCTTCAGCATTCTCGGTGCGCCGGTCGATCTCACGCTGACGAATCCGCCTGCCGTGGTTGAGGCGGTGGTGGAGATTCCTGTGGACGTTCCTGAAGGGGTTGACAAGCAGAGCCTGAACATCTACGTCGTGCAGGGCGAAAACTGGCTTCCGCTGGACAGCACATTCGTCGAGGACAGGGTTGTTGCGAACATTTCCAACGTCGTTCCGCTGCTCAGGCCTGACGGGAAGGCAATCTTCGTGGTGATCGGCCTGCGATGCGAGGCCTGCATCTCGTCGACGCTGAAAAAGGTGTATAACGGCACAGAAGGATCGCGCCGAGCGCTCATCCTCGTGCACGGTCTGACGCTGAACACGAATCGCTGGAAGCCGTTGATCGATGACTTCACGATCACGAAGCAGCCATTCCAGATCTGGGTGCTCGCCTATCCCCTGAACAAGGACATTGCTGAAAACGCGCGGGAATTCGCGCAATTGGTCGAACAGCACGCGAGCGAGTTTGATAACGCGCATATCGTCGCGCACTCCCTCGGCGCCCTGGTCGCGCAGGAAGGGCTCGAGTACGGAAAAGAGCAGGACCTGGGCTTCATCAATAAAGTCAGGACCGTGTTGCTCATCGCCAGTCCTGGCCTGGGAAGCCCTGCAGATGAGATTTACATCAGATTGTTCGAATACCTGATGACGGCAAAGGATGCGGTCGAAGCGTTCACCGTGCGGACGCCGGTCATCAATGCGTTGACAAAAGGCCTGCAGGTGCCGCGCTTGCCGACCGCAGAGTATTCCGTGCTTGCCGGAAGGAGACCGTATGTGTTCACGAAGCACTGGTTTGCGAGCAACGGCACGTTCTTGCCGAATGATGGCGTCATCACGACCTCGAGCGCACAATATGTCGGATTCGAGTACGTCAATGATTCGTGCAAGAATTATTACGAGGCAGACCTGACGCACACCGAACTGCCCCATCACCCGATCGCGCGCAGGGTCATCGAGCGCATCGTCACCAAGGACTTGGCGCAAGAGCAACCAGGAGCGACGCTCATCGGCCGCAACAAGTACGTGGTTGTTTCTGTCGAGGACTGCAATGCAGAAGACCAGTATGTCGTGATCGGCAAGCGGCAATCGGCTGAGGAAGCACCTGCCCCCTTAGGCTGCAATTGCGGCAATGCCGTGTGCGGCGAGGATGAGAGCATCTTCACGTGCCCGCAGGACTGCATCCCGCCCATATCCCGGGCAAACATCTGCTTCCCGATGCCATTCGTCATTTATGCGCTCCTGTTGGTGCTGCTCATCGTGAGCGTGGCGTATGTGCTGCTTTCCATCAAGACGCACAAGAAGACCTGGGTCGTGTACGCGCTTTGCGTTTCGCTCATCCTGCCCGCGGCGCTCATCACCTTCCACCGGATGGTCTGCAATGAGCTACTGCCGCTCGCACTGCTTGCCTTGGCATTCCTCATCGTGTTCCTGTCGACCATCACGGCGCACTTCAATCACCGAAAATCACAGGAACAACCCCTGTCCCCGCCCCAACCGCCAGCAGTGACGCCGTCACGTCCGCCTGCACGTGCGCCTGTTCCTGCACAGAAGCCAAGACCAAAGCCGAGAATGCCTCACCAGCACAAGCCGATACCGCCGCCATCGTCCTGGATACGGCTGCCGTGATCGAAGAGAACTCTATCCAAAGCGCTTCTTGACGTATTCCTGCTGCAGCAGCAGCGCGTAGATGAAGACTGAGATGATGACAATCTCGAAGAACGCGTTGATGTGGAGCGGGATGTCGATGAGGCCTGTGGAACGCAGGACCGTGAGGATTTCCTCAGCGATGAATATCAGGACTGCGAAGAACAGGAGCTTCCACGGAAACAGGAAGACTTTTGCCTTGGGCTCGGTTTTGAACAAAAGCCTGAAGAGCCAGAGCACGACCGCGACCAATGCGAGGTTGTAGTACGGCGCGACCATTCCGAGCGCGATTCCCGTGTCGACCATCAGTCGTACCCCTTGGTCACGTTGATTTGGACGATCAATGCCGCGATGAGCAATCCCAGGATGATGCTCACCAGGACGTGCGTGAGCCAGGGCGTGCTCCAGATGCCGAATGTCCTGAGCGCGCCCACTGCTTCGACGATCGCGAACAAAACAAGTGTCCAGAGCAGGAAACGCCACGCGCGCAAGTGCTTGCGTTGCCGTGCTGCCTTGAACATTGTCAGGGCGATGCCGCCGGCGACAAAGGACAAGATGACTGCGCCGATCTGTCCGCTGCCATAGATCCAATCATAACTCGTAAGCATAGGTCCTCTTGTTGTCGTTTTCGGGAGAAGTCGCTATTTAAATGTTTCGAAGAGCAAAGCGCTTCGAGACCCCGCCGAAGCCAATGCTTCGGCGTGGTTTCTGTCGAAAATCTTTTATAAGAGAAGGGCCACGCACCGAGTATGCGCGAACTCTATCGGAAAATCGCACACATCTTGATCGGCACAGGCTGCCTTGCAGGAAGTTATGGCATCCTCCAGTGGCATGGCGCTGAAGCGCTTGAGTTCGTGCTCGTGTCCGTCCTTGGAGCGCTTGTCTTCTGTGACGTCCTCATCGCGGATTATGGTTGGAGATTGCCGTTGTATCACCACTTGCAACGCAAGCACGAGGTCGAGGGCTTGCATACGGCGACGCTCGGCCTGCTTAGCAGCATCATCGCGTACACGTTCTTCGCGTTGCCGGTGGCTATCGCGGCGATCGCGATGCTCATCTATGGTGACGCCGCAGCAGCGATTGTGGGCAGGTATGCGGGAAAAGCGCGCAAGAAGACCACGATCGCCAGGACTGCTGCCATGCTTGTCGTGAGCGTCGGGATCGGTTGGTTTGTGTTCGGCTGGATCGGCGCAGTGATGGGTGTGGTCGCGACGCTCGCAGAATGCTTGGTCACGAAGATCGATGATGCGATCACGATTCCCGTATTCGCAGGGCTTGCAGGAGAAATCTTGATGCGATTATACTTATAAGAAGTACTGCACGATGGCAGCAACACCAAAGAATACTGCTCCTGCGAGCAGTGCCCCTTTGATGTTCTTCTTCTGCGCGAGAACAGAGCCGGTAGGCAAACCGTACAAGAAAATCAGCGCAGTGCTGACGAATGCGAGATCAGTCAAGACGGTGAATGCATACGCGATCGCGATGACTGCCTGGACAAACCACCACGTGCGGAACTGCGTGAATGCCAGGTACGCGAACAAGAGCGTGAGTCCGATGACAACGTGCCCGAGCTGCCACTTGTGCGCAAACAGGAATGCGGCGATGATCGCGATGAACAAGACTCGTTTGGCGAGCAAGAACCATTTCTTGCCGGCAGCGAGCTCCTCCTTGGTGAACCGTCCTAAGAAATAACCGATAAGCGGCGAAAGCGCGAGAACGAATGTTTCTACGGTTCCCATGCGCTGTGCCCCCACTGCACAAGCAGATCGACATTGAGCTCTTTCACGACGAGCGGGATATCGCAGGCGCCATAGCACGAGCCCATCCAGATGAGCACGTTCGCGCCGGTCTTCTGCTCGAGCGCATCGGCGATGCGCTTGGCTTCAGGCTTGAGACCGTCAGGTAATTGGATGCAGACCAGTTTCGCATTGTTTTTGGCGATCTCATCTGCTACCCGCTCAAGCTCAAGGTCATACTCCATACGGGCCTAGCCAGATTTGAACTGGCGACCTGTCGGTTAACAGCCGACCGCTCCACCGGGCTAAGCTATAGGCCCACTTGTCGAGAATAAGGACAGGGTTCAGTTAAAAAGCTTTTGTCTCAGGACGTCGTTCGCGAGCGGCGATCTCTTTCGCATAGGATTCCAAGGCTACGCGCATCGCGTCACTGCTCTTGGCATCGATATCCTCGATCTGGTGTTCGAGCCCTGCGACAATACCCTCGATGGACGTCGTTCCGTGCCCTTTGTAGACCGGGCGCTTGATGCACGGGAATGTCGCGACGCCATAGCGGTTCACGCGCTCCTTGATGCGGCGGTACATCGGCTTGCTGAGCGCTGCGCCGCCTTTCTCGCACCAGCCGCCGTGCTGAATCTCATACCTGATCTCTTCCTTGAGGAAATCAGCGCCCGTGGAGGCTGACTTGATCATGATGTTGAGCGTAAATGCGTCGCCGACGACAACAGTGACTGGCCGCGGTTCTTCGCGGCCCTTGTCATGGTCAAACATGCACACGTAAGGCTCGACATTCCCGATGAATCGGTCAAGATTGCGCTCGCGTGCTGGTGGATGGTCCGGCAGAACCGCGTGCAAACGGTCATACGCTTCCTGGAGCGCACCTGTTCCCTTGTTGGCTTCGCTGCCGATGTTCAGCAGGCCGATGGTGACGGGTTTTCGCTTTCCGACAGCGGTGGCGTAGAGCCGCCCCACCTGGGCGTACATCACGTAATTATCGTGCGTCACGTCAGGGACTGCTCCGACATCGAGAAGATAGCACGAATGTGCGCCTTTGCTTGCGCGTGACTTGGGCAGTTCTGCGAGCAAGGGGAGGAATCGGTTGTTCGGAAACGCATACGCGCAGGCTTCGAATGTTCCGATATGGCGATTAACCAGGGGGACGATGATCTTCGTGTTCGCGAGCGTGTAGAAACCGCCGATATCGCCTGCGGCAGTCATCTCGGCGAGCCTCTTGACCGCGCCGTATTTCTGGTCAGCGCCATGAATGACGTCGATGTTTTCTGGCGTTTCACCGAGCTCCTGATGGACCCTGATGCATTCGCCGACCATGACGAATCGCTTGTCAGGATGCTCGCGCGCGACGGTCTTTGTTGCGGTGACGATGCGTTGGAGCGCGGTTCTTTTATCTACTTCGTCGCCACCATACGCATCGATGCCGATGATGTCTTCCACTCCCATATGGCCCTGCGCGGATTTGAACCGCGGACCGCTCGATTATCAGTCGAGTGCTCGACCAGGCTAAGCTACAGGGCCGAATAGACGAGGAAACCGCAGATGGTTTTTTAAAGTTATGCCTCATCAGCCGTGCTGATGGGGAAGATTGTTGAGCTCGAACAGCAGGCAGCAGAACCGGCGCTGAATCTCGCGTTGGACACGCTCGCGAAGAAGAAGCAGGCATTCGTCTTCGTGAACACGAAACGTTCTGCGGAAAAGACCGCAGAGGATATCGCGAAGAAGATCAAGGACGAGACCGAACACACGGTCGAGCTTGCCGAACAAGTCCTGCACGCATTGCCCCGGCCGACGCATCAATGCGAGCGGCTCGCGAAATGCGTGCGCAAAGGCATCGCGTTCCATCACGCAGGGCTGCACGCGAGACAGAAAGAATTGATCGAGGACCATTTCCGGAACGGCACGGTCAAGATCATCTGCTGCACGCCGACGCTTGCCGCAGGAGTTGATCTCCCTGCCTTTAGGACGATCATCCGTGACGTGAAGCGGTTCACCGGCCAAGGCATGGTGAACATCCCGGTGCTTGAGTTCTTGCAGATGGCCGGCAGGGCAGGCAGGCCGAGCTTTGACCCCTATGGCGAGGCCATCGTCGTGGCAAGCAGCGAGGCAGAGAAAGAGTCCTTGTTCGAGAAATACGTCAGGGGACAGCCTGAGGATATCTATTCAAAGCTCGCGGTCGAGCCTGTGCTGCGGACGTATGTGCTTTCCTTGATCGCGGCAAAGGTGGTGCAGACGCACGAGCAAGTCCTCGAGTTTTTCTCGCGCACATTCTGGGCGCACCAGTTCAGAGATATGCAGAAGCTCGGCAGGATCATCGAAAAGATGCTTGCACTTCTCGAGGAATGGGAATTTCTTCAAGAAACTGATTCAACGTATCGCGCGACCGTGCTCGGCAAGCGTATCGCAGAATTGTACATTGACCCATTGACCGCCCATCAATTCGTGCTCGGCCTCGGCAAGGCTGCGAGCATCAAGCCCAAGCCATTGTCTTGGCTGCACCTGATCTCTTCGACTTTGGAGATGCGGCCGCACCTGAAAGTGCGCGCAAAAGAGTTTGATGCTGTCCAGGAGCAGCTCGCGATGCACGAGTCATCGTTGCTGCTCAAGGAGCCGTCGATGTTCGAGCCAGAGTTCGAGGAATACCTGCACGGCTTCAAGACCGCGTTGATGCTGCAGGACTGGGCTGAGGAAAAGGATGAGGAATACCTGCTCGAGCATTATGATATCAGGCCTGGCGAGACGCGCGCGAAGCTCAACACCGGCGACTGGCTGCTGTACGGGTTGGGAGAGATTGCGCGGATCAAGCAATTGATGCCGCTCATCAAGGACATCAGCAAGATGCGTTTCAGGCTCAGGTATGGCGTGAAGGAAGAGCTGTTGCCCTTGCTTCGGCTCGAAGGTGTCGGCCGCGTGCGTGCACGGACGCTCTTCCGCGCAGGCGTCAAGGACCTGGGTGACGTGCGCAAGGCATCGCTTGGCCAACTAGAGAACCTGCTCGGCAAGAAGATTGCGGCGAGCATCAAGAAACAGGTCGGTGAGTGCCTGCCTGAAGGCGCCGAGCTTCCCGAGCCTAAGACGAATCAGTTCGCGCAGTGGGAAAAGGAATAGCTATTTAAAGCACCCATCGTCAGATAATTGTATGCGCCTGTAGGCTAGCTTGGATAGACTGGCGGGTTGCGGTCCCGTCGACCGGGGTTCAAATCCCCGCAGGCGCGTAGCCTTCAAAGGATTTGAACCCTTGGGTTCATCTCGGCAATCCTCGGGATTGCCGACGAACTTGACAATCGTAAGCGATTGTCAAGTAATCCCCGCAGGCGCGTTTAATTTTTCTTTCGGCCGCGCTGGTTCTCATACAACTGCTGTACATCTTCCAGCGTGCTTATTTCTTCAGGACTGCGATCTTCGCGGAGTTTCATGAACCGGGGGAAACGCAGCGCATAGCCAGAAGTATACGTCGGGCTGGCCTGAATTTCCTCGTAATTGACTTCGATGACGAGGAATGGTTTGACCGTGATTTCCTTGCCCATCTCTTTGAGGATCAAGGGCTGGAGCAGGTCGGTGAGTTTCTGGAAACTGACTCCTTCTTCCTCTTTTTCCTTGATGCCGGTGCCGACCCTGCCGATCTCGACATACGCATTGGTCTCCGGGTCCCTGACTGCGATGATGAAGCTCGCGAACCAGGCGGCGCGTTTGCCTTCGCCTTTCTCTGCCCCGACGATCACGACATCGAGGGGTTCCATCACGGGCTTGATCTTCATGCCATAACCGACCCTGAGTCCTGGCTTGTAGATGCCGTTCAGGTTTTTCATCATGATGCCTTCGTTGCCTGCGGCGAGGGATTGCTGGTAGAATGCCTCGACTTCTGGCTGCGTCGTGACGATGGCTTGCGTGCAGGGCATGATGTGCTTCGCGACAGGAGTCACGATGCGCTCGACGATCTTCCTGCGTTCGACAAAGGGCGTCTTCAGGTGGTTGGCACCGTCATAATACAGCACGTCAAAGACATTGAGCTCGACCGGGAATTCGTGGGCGAGCTGGGCGATGTCATATTTGCGCTTGATACGTTGGCTGATGTCCTGGAATGGCTGGTATCTGCCCATCTTCAGGTCGATGCCGACGGCTTCTGCCTCGATGATGAAGTTGTCTCCGGCGATGTTCTTGGCGACGCGTTCGACCACGTCAGGGAATTGCGCGGTCACATTCTCGAGCCTGCGCGTGAAGAGCGTGATCGTGCCGTTCTTCTTGTGGACCTGCATCAGGAAGCCGTCATACTTGTACTCGGCTGCCGCTGGCGTTCCGACGGTGACAAAGGCATCAGGGATGTCGATGGCTTTCTGGTACATCATCACCTTGACCGGCCTGCCGGGCTCGAGCGTGATCGCGCTGAGCCCGTCAAGTCCTTTGCTTCTGATCGCCGCGGCCACGATGGCGAAGTCATTCGCGATGTCGATGGCTTCCTGCACTGCGGTCGCGGTCGTGGCGTACGGCTCGCGGTTGTCGTCAGGCAGGACAAGCTCGTTCTTTTCCTTGTCGTAGCTGATGCCGAGTTGTTTGCCGAATGCGGCCCAGACGATCGCGTCACGGATCGTGCCTTCGCCGAGGCCGATGCGGAGTTCGGCGAGCACGGTGCGAACGAGATACTTCGCTTCCTCAGGCGTCGCGCTCGTCAGCAATTCTGCGAACAGCTTGAGTTTCTTGTCGACGGTCCCTTCGCCTTCTTGCTCTGCGAGCTTCAAGAGGTTATCAAAGACTTTCTTGGTGGTGAGTTCTTGGGAGAAGAGCGTTGCTTGCGTCTTGGTGCCGATGAATGCTGCGGCGGTCGCTCCGAGATCGCCTGAGTGCGCCCAGTGGGCTTCGACTTTTTCTGGTGATGCTCCTGAGGAGAGCGCGATTGCTTTGAGCAGGAGCCTGCCGGACATGCCCACCTCACGTGAATCCCATTGCGGGAACACGCGGCCTTGCAACAACAGGAGCACGTGATTCAGTTCTGTATCAGGCACCGTAGAGAGGAAGCGTGAGAGGATATCTGTTTTTTCCAGGCGCTTGGTCGTCTGTTCGAGCTGCGCATACACCCCCACTAATGAACGATATTGCACAGAAAACATTATATAGCCGTCCTTTTTAAAATCTTGTCAATGGAGACGCTCAACTGCATCGAGTCTCGTCGGAGCATCCGCAAATACCTGGACAAGCAGGTGGAGTTTGAGAAGATAGGTAACGTCCTGAATGCCGGCCGCTTGGCGCCGAGCTCAGGCAATCTCCAGGATTGGAAGTTCATTCTCGTGACCGAGCAAGACTTGCGCAAGCAAATCGCCGAGGCGTGCATGCAGCAGTATTGGATGGCGACCGCGCCTGTGCACATCGTGATCTGCAATCAGCCGGTGCGGACAGAACGGATGTATGGCAAGCGCGGCGAGGAGCTCTATGGCATCCAGAACGCCGCGGCAGCAGCGCAGAACATGCTGCTCGCTTCTACGGACCAAGGTCTCGGCAGCTGCTGGGTAGGCGCATTCCAGGAAAGCATGCTGCAACGGGCATTATCCATTGATGATGATGCACGGCCGATGGCAGTGATCACGATCGGCTATCCTGATGAAGTGCCGCAACCGCCCATGAAGCAGACCTTGGAGAATGTCACATTCATCGAACGCTGGGGCAGCCGCATCAAGGACTTTGCAGCGTATGTGGGCTACTATTCCCAACACGTCACCAAGGCCGCGACCGCGAGCAGGGAAGCAGTGCAGCGCTTCATCGAGAAGTGGAGCAGATAGTTCTTCGAGAATAATCACGTTCTTCAGACGAAAACCGCATATATAATAGTATACACTTATCTACTGGGATATTTATATTGGAGCGTAGAAGTATTTATATATCAGGTTTAATTAATAAAAGAAAATTGGCTTTAACTTGAGCCTTGGCGGGTCCAAGTTAAAAAAGTGTGTTTGGATAAATTGTTTATGTCGTAAGTTTTTGGCGTTCTTACGTTGAAGTCTGTTTAGCGTCAGTGGAACCGTTGTTGGCGCAACCATCCCACTCTGCGACTTCTGAGAGGAGTAGTGGCAGCACTTCCTATTAAGCTTTTCGAGTTTGGGAAGAGCATATCAGGATGTGTATGTCAGATACAATACTAAAAGACCAACAAAAAAGGGGGATGACCAATGGAATTGATTGTACAGAAGGCGGCAGAGAACAACCAATTTGCGACAGACGACCTGCGTGTCGGGCAGGCGAACATCAAGGTGATCGGCGCAGGTGGCGCAGGGAACAACATGGTTTCCTGGCTGTACAAGCGCGGCATCAAGGGTGCGGAGATCATCGCCGTGAACACCGACAAGCAGCACCTGCAGATTTCTGAAGCTGACAAGAAATTCATCATCGGCCGCGACGTGACGCGCGGGCTGGGCTGCGGCGGTTTCCCGCAGAAGGGAGCTGAGGCAGCGCAGGAATCCTTTGCTGACCTGAAGGCGGCATTGCACCAGGCAGACATGGTCTTCGTCTGCGCAGGAATGGGCGGCGGCACAGGCACAGGCTCTGCTCCGGTCATCGCGCAGCTGGCGAAGGACAGCGGTGCTATCGTTATTGGCACGGTCACGATGCCGTTCAACATCGAGCGCGCGCGCATCGAGAAGGCAGAATTCGGCCTGGAACAGTTGCGCAAGCACGCAGACACGGTTATCGTCATCGACAACAACCGGCTCGTGCAGATCGCAGGCAACCTGCCCATCCAGCAGGCCTTTGCGGTCGCGAACGAGCTCGTGTCGACGATGATCAAGGGCATCGTGGAAACGATCGCGATCCCCTCGCTCGTCAACCTCGACTTCGCAGACGTGCGGGCGATCATGACGAATGGCGGCGTTGCCGCCATCGGCGTGGGCAGCTCAGACACGACGAACCGCGTCGATGAGGCAGTGAAGGGAGCGCTCGAGAACCCGCTCTTGGACATCAATTATCAAGGCGCGACCGGCGCGCTGATCCACGTGATCGGCGGGCCAGACATGACCTTGGACGAGATCAACCGTGTCGGCGAGATGGTCACGGCAGAACTGGATGAGGACGCGAACGTCATCTGGGGAGCCCGTGTCTCGGACGAGATGAAGGGCAAGCTGATGGTGATGACGATCATCACCGGAGTAACCTCGCCCTGGATCCTCGGCCGGCAACAGGTGAAGGATACCAAGAAGCAGCAGATTGAGAATGCGCTTGGCATCGAACTCATCAACTGATGGTCACCCCCTTTGGTCTTTGGTGGTGTACATTCTTTGCCTTCATTCATACCACCCCCATCGTATATGAAGGCAAAAAAACCCGGCCCTCCGGCAACGGAGGGTTTTTTATTTTCATCCTGAGGCAACCCTGTGGCAATCCCGTTTGACATCGGCGTGACGCGATTGGTCGTGAGCCTGCTCTTGGGCGGACTCATCGGCCTTGAGCGCGAGATCAGACACAGTCCTGCAGGGCTGCGCACCATCTCATTGGTCTCGCTCGGCGCGACCTTGTTCACGCTCGCCTCATTGACCATCACCGGTCCTGGGACAGACATCACGCGCATCGCAGCCCAGATCGTGGTGGGCATCGGCTTCATCGGCGGCGGCGTCATCTTCCAATTGCGGGATACGGTGCACGGTCTCACGACTGCTGCAAGCATGTGGACTGCGGCAGCCATCGGGTTGATGGTCGGCATCGGCGAGTACACGTTCGCGACCATCACGACCGTGCTCGTGCTAGGCGTGCTCTGGTTCGGCAAGATCGAGAAACAGCTCTTGCCGTCGCATACTCCGGTCAAGGGCAAGTAGACTATCTGAAAAGGCAGGGAGTTATTAATCGGTTTCTGAGAATTGATGCAGGATCGAGCGTCGCTTGGTCTGTAGGCGCACTTGCGGTGTTCGCAAGCCCTCCACGGCTGCGTTAATTGACCTTTGCGCCCGGTCCTTCATACGTGGTAAAGGGGCATGAGTATATATGTTCGTTGGTGATGGAGAAGTAAGTAGTGATTATGGGGCAGTTGAGTTCACCTTCTCGGATGGTCCTCATTTTGCTTGATTCCAAGCTTCAAGAGACTATCAAAAAGTGAATCTTTTAAAGCGTCTCGTTCATCACTGAGCGCATGGCACTCTTCCTCATCGGCCTCGGGCTTGGTGGCGCAAAGGACATCACGCTGCGCGGGCTCGAGCTCGTGGAAAAGGCAGACAAGGTCTACTTAGAAAACTACACATCCGTGCTCCAGTGCTCGGTTGCAGATCTCGAGAAAGTCATCGGCAAGAAGGTCGAGCTTGCCAATCGCGAGATGGTCGAGCAGAAGGCAGAAGGGACGATCCTGCAGGCAGCGATGGATGGCGATGCCGCGGTGCTCGTGCTCGGCGATCCGCTCGTCGCCACCACGCATATCGACCTGATCGAACGAGCACGAAAGGCAAATATCCCCATCGAAGTCGTGCACAACGCGAGTGTCGTGTCTGCCATCGGCGCGACCGGATTGCAGGTGTACAAGTTCGGCAAGACCACGAGCATCCCGTTCCCTGAGAAAGACCTGCTCGCAGAGACGCCCTATCACGTTCTTGCAGAAAATAAGAATATCGGCGCACACACACTGCTGCTCCTTGATCTCAAGCCTGGGGAGAAGTTCCTCACAATCAATGATGCCATCGACTACCTGCTCAAGCTCGAACTGAAACTAAGCGGCAAGGTCTTCACGCGCGACACGTTCTGCGTCGGTGTCGCGCGGCTCGGAGCGAAAGACCAGCTCATCAAGGCAGGAGCGGCAAAAGACCTTACCAAGGTCGAGTTCGGCAAACCGGTGCACTGCCTGATCGTTCCTGGTCAGCTGCATTTCATGGAAGAGGAATTCGTGCAGCAATTCAAGGTGTAGCATGCGATATCTTTCTGGTGAAGAAGAGCGAGAGGCACAGGCGTACTTCAGGGAATGTGCGCGGGTTGCCGTGCAGTCGAACTGCCATCGTGCGCGTTGCGGCTCGGTGATCGTGAAAGACGGCGAGCTCATCGGGACAGGAGTGAATTCGCCTCCGCTCAACGAATGCATCGAGCGGTGCCTGAAGGATGATCTTCCGAAGGACTTTATTTCTGACCGGACGTGCTGCGTGCACGCGGAAGATCGTGCCGTGCGGGATGCGCTGCAGAGGAATCCGGGCAAGCTGCAGGGTGCGCGATTGTATTTTGCCCGTTTGGCAGAGAATGGGGATGTCGCGAGAGCGGGCAGGCCGTATTGCACGTGGTGCAGCAAGACCGCGCTTGATGCAAGCATCGCCGAGTTCGTGCTCTGGCACGACGAGGGCATCTGCGCGTACGACACCAGGGAATACAACCAGCTTTCCTTTCAGCATCTGACATAAAGCTTTTTATACCGTCCTTCTGTCAAGAAGAACATAGCCCCGTGGTGTAGTGGACAAGCATAGCGGGCTTTGGACCCGCGGACCTCGGTTCGAATCCGGGCGGGGCTATATGGCAATACTCAACTACGAGAGTCTCAAGCCGTTGTTCGAGAAGAAAGGCGTGAAGAGCGCGATTGTGCACGTCAAAGACTCGTCGACCACGAAGTTCAGTCGTTCCACCATCACGGTCGACTGTTTTGACGCTTCAGGGAAGCGAGTGCTGTTCTATAAGGCAGTCGTGCCGAAGATGCAGCGCGATGCACTCATCGAAGTCGGGCAGGATGTGGAAGCGCTCGCGAAGAAAGGATTGCCGATCGCCCTCGAAGCACCAGAGCTCAACTAGAAATCTTTATAACCCCGTCTTCGCTTATCCGCCCTATGCGCGCGACGAAAGTGCAGGCATTCATCCTGTTCGCGTTGGGCACGTGCTATGCCGAGTGCAGCAAGCGCTTCTCCGGCAAGCCGCTGAGCGTGAGCATGAACAAGGTCGCCTTCATCGAGCTCGCACGCAAGGCGCAGATCACGAGTAAGAAGGAGCGCGCGTTGTACAAGAATCTCGAGGCACTTGAGGGTCTCAAGCTTGTCACGTATGACCACAAGAACCTCGCGTTGACGCCGCGAGGACAGAAGCTGTTCGAGCGCGTCAGGGATGATCTTGAGCCGTACATCAATGTGAAGAGCGTGGTGAGCAGCGACTTGTTGAAGTACACGACCAAAGCGCAGACGATCTTGCGAGGTGACTGAATGCCGTTGGATGAAGTGATGCGCGACACGACCGCGATGGGCGGATTGGCGATTTATGGTTTCGTGGCAATACTCTTCCTGCTGCTCGGCGAGACCGAGACATTCGTGAGGCTCGTCATCGGATTGGCCTTGTGCTACACGATCATCGCGCCGATCCGATTGCTCTTTTTCAAGGTCAGGCCAGACAAGCAGAAGTTCAGCGGCGTATTCACGAAGATCGATGCAGGCTCGTTCCCGAGCATGCACAGCGCGCGCTCGACCGTGCTCGCGTTCGTGCTCGCGCAGGTCTTCACTGAGCCGTGGATCCGCGTGCTGCTCGTTCTGGGCGTGCTCGGCGTGGTCGCGACTCGCGTCTTGCTCAAGCGCCATCACGTGGGCGATGTCGTCGGCGGTGTCGTGATCGGCCTGATCGTCGGCTGGCTGACGCTGGCCGTCACGTCATTTGTTTTCGGAATGCTGTTTGTTCTCGCGCTCTCCCTCTGACGCAATGTGTCGGAAATGCTCGCACTTTGCGAATCGTTGATTCGCAATGTTTAAAAGGCGTTCGTGTTCTTTCTCGATCGTATAGCCCTGTGGTGTAGTGGTCAAGCATAACAGGCTCTGGACCTGTAGACGGCGGTTCGAATCCGCCCAGGGCTATCCTAAGCTTTAAAAATGCCATTCTCATGCTAGTTCAATGTTCAAGCGACTACTTATCGCAGCGATGCTCAGCGTATTGGTGATTCTCGCGGCGTGCGCTCCTGCGACGATGCAGGCGCGGCCGTTGAACCGAAGCACGTTTGACAAGTGCGCTGAAGTGACCTGCGGCGCGAATATGCACTGCGATTCAGGCCAGTGCTTGTGCACAGGCGGCTTCAAGCAGTGCGGTGATGGGTGCATCAGCGAGAGCAAGTGCTGCTCGAACAGCGATTGCGGTCCGGGCAGGACGTGCGATGCAGGCGTCTGTGTCGAGCGGCCGGTGTGCGGTTATCTCGAGACGTGGGATGACGGCGATAAGGAATGCGCATGCGTCGAGGATGCGAAGTTCTGCGCAGAGCAGGGCAAGTGCGTCCCGGCAGAAAGCTGCTGCTGGCATACGGTTTGTGATGATGACCAACGGTGCGCGGTCACGACCTATTCAGGAACGGTCTGCATCAAGGCAGACACGAAAAAGTGCAAGATCGTGCACGAGGATGGCCGCGTGGAGGGGTTCTTCTTTCCGCAGGGCAGGTATGACGTGCAGGTGACGCGCGTGCTGGAGGGGGGCATGTTTGACCTGAAGGTCAACGAGGAGGTGCTCCGCAGGCTGGACATCAACGAGACGACGACGTCGAATGATAACGTGACGATCTATGTCGAGAGCATGCAGACGTTCGGCGGGTATTGCCGCGACGAGCCTGATTAAGCAGAAGATTTTTAAAGCCCCTACTGATTTTTCTTCCTATTCGAGAGATGCGGCGGTTCACGCTTCCGCATGCTGGAGAGAATCTTCTCAGTCCTCGAATGGAGCAAACATATGGCAAAGATGCACTCCCGCAAGAAGGGAAAGTCAGGGCCAAAGAAGCCCTTGAAGCCGTCGAAGCCCACGTGGCTGCGCTACACGCCGAAGGAGATCGAGATGCTGGTCGTGAAGCTCGCCAAGGAAGGCAAGAGCGGCTCAGAGATCGGCCTCGTGCTGCGGGACACGTATGGAATCCCTGACGTCAAGGATTTGACGGAGAAATCGATCTCGCGGATCCTGCGCGAGAAGAAGCTCACGCCTGAGCTTCCGGACGACTTGATCGCGCTGATGCGCAAGTCGGTCGCGATCAGGAAGCATCGGGAAACGAACAAGAAGGACGAGGCTGCGCATCGCGGCCTGAACTTGACGGAGTCCAAGATCCGGCGCCTGATCAAGTACTACAAGCGCGTCGGACGCCTCGCGGTCGATTGGAAGTACGATCCTGCGAAGCTGAAGATGTACACGGAATAATCTTCTTCTTTTTTCTTTCTTTACTTCTTATGGTTGGTCTCTGTGCCCAGAGGGCACCCTATCCAGTGTTTTTGTCGTGATAAGAAAATCAAGAGTGTGCTTACAACAGCGTCCTGACGTCGTCGATGCGGGACGCGACTTCCTGGCCTTTCTTGGTCAGGGTGAGCAGCTTGAGGCGGCCTTGCTTGTCGAAGTTGATGAGGCCTTCCTTCTCCATCTCCTGCAGGATCTTGACGACGTGCGAGTACGTGCAGTCGATCTGCTTGGCGAGGGAAGAGGCGTAGACTTCGGATTTGGCGTTCTTGAGCTCAACGAGCATCATCGAAGGCTTTTCGCGGAAAAAGACGCTGAAGATTTCCTTGTTTTTAGCAGGCATCAACCCCACCTGAATTCTTGCGTATGTATGATATAATCGTTATGATGGAAGAGTTATATAAAGGTTTCGAATTCGGATTCGAGACCTCGGATGCGCGTGACCGCCACCCGACCGCCACAAGCATCCGCTCGACTGTTCCTCCTGTAATCTGATTTGTATTTAAATCTTTCGAACAGGGTGCGGGAATGCGCGCATCATCCGCTTTTTGTCGTCTGAGATTTTTCTCACAAAACATATAAAGCGAGACCGACTCGTGGCGCGTATGAGCGTTCTGTTCCCGCACGAGCGCGTGCGTGACGTGCAGCACCAGTTGATGGCAGACGTCGCGCAGGCGATCGAGCAGCGAAAACATCTCGTGGCGCACGCTCCGACCGGCCTCGGCAAGACCGCAGCGACGTTGAGTCCTGCGCTGTCGCACGCGCTGCAGCGCGACCTCACTGTTTTTTTCCTGACGTCGCGGCACACGCAGCACAAGATCGTGCTCGACACCTTGCAGGCGATCAAAAAGAAGCACAACACGCAGTTCATCGCGACGTCGATCATCGGCAAGAAATGGATGTGCGCGCAGCCGAACGTGAGCACGATGCGCTCGAATGATTTCTTCACCTACTGCAAGGCATTGCGGGAGAGCGAGAAGTGCGATTATTACACGAACGCCCGCAATCCGAAGAACATCCAGTGCGATATCGCGCTCAAGGAATTCCAGAACGAGGCGCCGCTGCCCACCGAGAGCATCATCGCGCGCAGCAGCGAGAAGGGCTTGTGCCCGTACGAGATGTCGTTGATGCTCGCCGAGCAGTCGAAAGTCATCGTGACTGATTATTATTATTTCCTGCACCCGCGCATCAGGGCGTCATTCCTCAAGAAGATCAACAAGAAGCTCGAGCAGGCGATCATCATCTTCGACGAGGGCCACAATCTTCCTGCCCGCGCGCGGGAATTGCTCACGCAGCGCATCTCCTCGCGATTGATCCAGGGCGCGGTCAAGGAAGCGAGGAAGTACAAGTACGACGACCTCGCGCTCTCCTTGACCGAGCTCGATGCGGCGCTGAACCGGCTCGCAGAGGGCCTGCAGCAGGGCGGCGAGAAGCTCGTCAAAAAAGAGACCTTCCTCGACGCGGTGGCGTCATTCGCCGACATCGAGGAATTCATCACCAAGCTCGATGTCGCGGCAGAAGTCATCAGGGAAGACCAGAAGAAGAGCATGCTCGGCACGATCGCGGAATTCCTGGACCGCTGGCCTGAAGGCGATGAGGGCTTCTCGCGCATTCTGACCAAGCAGGACAAGAACGTGCAATTGAGTTATCGTTGCCTTGATCCTTCGCTCGCGACCAAAGAGCTCATCGGCCAGGCGTATTGCACGATCACGATGTCTGGCACGCTCTCGCCCGTGCACGTCTTCGCAGACCTGCTCGGCGTCCCTGCGGACAAACGCATCACGAAGGAATATCCGTCGCCATTCCCGACAGAGAACCGGCTCGCGCTGGTCGTGCCGCGGACCACGACGAAGTTCTCGCAGCGCTCAGACGCGCAGTTCAAGCACATCGCCGAGCAGTGCGCCACCATCGCGAACGCATTGCCGGGCTGTGTCGCGATTTTCTTCCCGAGCTATCAGATTCGTGACACCGTGAGCAATACATTCTCCGCGTTGTGCAACAAGACATTGTTCTTGGAGCAGCCAGGCATGACCAAGGAGCAGAAGCAGGAATTCCTCAACAGGTTCGCGAAATACAAGGACTCGGGCGCAGCGCTCCTGGCGGTCGCGGCAGGGAGTTTCGGCGAGGGCATCGATTTGCCAGGCTTGCTCAAGGGCGTGATTGTCGTCGGCTTGCCGTTGGACAGGCCGGATCTCGAGACGCAGCAGCTCATCGAGTATTATGACCAGAAGTTCGGCAAGGGCTGGGACTATGGGTACACAATGCCTGCGCTAACCAGGACGATGCAGAACGCCGGTCGGTGCATCCGTTCTGAAACCGACAGAGGTGTGATCATTTTCCTTGACGAACGGTATGCGTGGCCGCGGTATTTCACGTTCTTCCCGAGCGATTGGAAGCTCAGGATCGCGGTGAATCCGTTGCCAGACATTCAGAAATTCTTTGAGTAAAATTTATATACGCTTGCAGATGCAGGTGAGCTATGCCCAAGAAGAAGGAAAGCATCTTCGAGAAGCCGAAGCAGGATGAGGAGATCGTTGAGGAGCCTGAGGGCTTCAAGGAGCACGAGGAACACGACGAGACCCCTGATGAGCTCGAGCACAAGATGCACGTCGGCGGCAAGGAAGTGGACGTGTACACCGAGGAAGGCCGCGAAGAGCTCCTGGAAGAGGACGAGGTCGATACGTGGGAAGAAGGCTTTGCGCGCGGCGAGGACAACCCGGAGCTCGCGCATTGCGCGCAGTGCGGCAAGGTGCTGGGCCAGAGCCAGAAGCTGGTCGAGCGCGAGATTGGCCACACGACATTCCTGTTCTGTTCAGACGCGTGCGCCCAACAGGGCGTCAATCACGCGAAGAAGAAATAACCTTATTCTCTCTTTTTCACGCTGCTGCTCTGCGTGAACTTGAGCGGTTCCTTGATCTCCTTGACATCAGGAGTCCACTCGAGGACCTCCGTAGTCAACAGCAAGGTTTCCTGGGCAGGATAATTGATGCGCGTGAGCGTGAAGTGCGTGCCGGTGAGATCGGTCACGCGGAACTGGTAGGGCAATGACGCAGGGCCGCCGTCAGGGGAGACGTGGTAGGTGATTTCCTGGCCGAGGCTCGTGGTGTACGTGATGTTGAGCACGCCAGGTTCAGGGTCGACGCGTGCAGGGCCGAACTCGGTCGTGATGATCTGGCCTGGCTTGGGATTGTGGCGGATGAGGAAGCTGTCGGTCGACTTGATGACCACGCTTGATTCCCATTCGTAGCCGGGAAGCGTGACTTTCTGGCCTTCGCGGAGGTTGGGCTCGATGCTCACCGTGCCGTTCTCGACGCTGGTGACGATGAACGGGAAGGGGAGCTCGGCATTCGTGACGACATCACGGACAATGGGCTTCTTCTTGAACGCGCGGACGAATTTCTCCTCAGAGAGCTCGCGATAGCGGGGGTATGGCTGGTTCCTCACGACGCGGCGCGTAAGGTTCTTCACCAGGATGAGGGCGTTCTCGCTGGGCGCGATCGTCCTGATCGCGGTCTGGCCTTTCTCCATCCCGACCAGGGCTGTGTCAAAGCCCTTGAGCTTGCCGCTCTGGCCTACGATGAACCTGAATGGTCCCTGGGTGTACGTGCCGATCGCATACTGCGCGGCGAGCGTCTCGTTGTTCGTATCGATGACCGTGCCGTTCGTCAGCGTGAGGACGTAATCGATGCTCACGAGGTCGCCGGGCTGGATTCCGGTGGGCGTGACATTGGCGACGATCGGCGCGGGCACAGCAAGGGAGTGGTAGTAATACCACGCTCCTGCGAGCGCGATGACTGCGAGAATTATCCAGGGAAGCAGATTTCTTCGGTTGGTCTTTTTTCGCTTTGCCAGAGAGATCACCCGATGGTGCGGCGCACGTCAGTGACGCGCGCAGAGGCGACGCCGGTGAGCGTTGCGAGCTTCTGCTCGAGCTCGTCAGGCGTGCCCTTGTCCTCATCCATCGTGAAGATGAGCTTGACTGCCTTGAGCCCGAAGCCGATGGGCTCGTGCTCGACCTTGTACATCTTGCCGCCGTACGCGGCGACTTCCTTCGTGCTCGCCTCTTCGAGCTTGGCGAGATCGACGTCCGGGCTGTCCGGATTGATCGTGATCGTGACGACGACCTGCGCGCCGCGCTTTGCGGGCTTTGCGGCATCAGTCATCTTAATTCGGGCCCTCGAGTCCGCAGCCTGCGCACGTGTACTTTGCAGCGAGGCGCCTGCAGCGCTCACAACGGGTGATGTCTTGCTTGGCACATGATGGACATTGGAACTTGACGGTTCCTTGGATGTTCGTGACCGATGTCTTGCACGAACTGCAGCGTTCTGCTTGCGTGTTTGCCATACGGGCTTTCCGAGAGGGTCTGCTTAAAAAGCTTGTGGAAGTAGGGTCTATTTTGTGGCACGTCCGTCCCCATCGGTGAGGAACGACAAAAATACTTAAATGCGTCTCTGCTCGCATCGTCGATGGTTGTGAAGGTGAGCCCGCCACGAGGGGGTGGCACGGCAGCATTGTTCGGACTGTTCAGCAAGGCATCTCCGCAGGAGCAGCAGGCCCGGCTGGAAGACGTTTCTCTCACGCTCAAGCAGAAGCAGAAAGAATTGCGCGAGGTCGAACGCCTGGTCGAAGAGTTGACCCAGAAGACTGAGGCCGCCTCGAAGCTTGATCAACACATTCTCGAACAGCAGAAGATGCTGGAGCAATTGCAGCGAGAGGCAGAGCACAAGCTCAAGGAATTCCAGCGAGCCGAGGCGATGTTCCGCGGCCGCGAAGCGAAGATCCTCGCTGCCGAGCAAGAGATGCAGGAGCAGCAGGCCCTGTTCGAGGAGAAGCGCAGGCTGCTGTCAGAGAAGGAAGAGGCATTGCTGCAGCGCGAGGACGTGATCGAGGAGCGCAAGCAGCGCGCCGAACAGCTCGAGGACGCGATGAAGCACGCGACCGTGCCGTTCGAACGCAGGAGCAAGCGCTTGGCAGCGCAGATCATGATGGAGGAGAAGAAGCTGCAGGAGCTCAAGTCCGCACGTACCGCGGCATTGAAACGCAAGGAAGCAGGAATGCTCACCAGGGTCATGAATGAAGAGAAGAAGCTCAATGAGCTGACGTCAGCGCGCACTGCGGCATTGAAGCGCAAGGAAGAAGGCATGTTCGCGCAGATGGCAGGGCATCAGAAACAGCTCGCGGTATTGAACGATGCCAAGAGGGCTGCAGAGCACGAGGTTCACGAGCGCCAGCGCGCGCTTCACCGGTTGCAATCAAAGATGGGCGAGCTCACCAACGCTGCCAAGGAATTGGAGCACGCCCGCGCATTATTGGAAAGGAAAGCGACGAGCGTAGGCGCCAAGGAACAGGACTTGAAGCAGCGCGAGAAGGACATCCAGCACCGGCAGGTCACGATCAGCAGGCACCGCCAGGCTGAGGATGCTGCCCAGCGGGCGATCCAGCACGCGCAGCACACCCAGGCAGAAGCCGAGCGCGTCATCGAAGGGAAGAAGCGCCAGATGGCCGAAGTCCACAGGCTCATCACCGAGAACAACAAGCGTTTGGAGGACTTGCGCGCGATCGAGAAGAAGATCGCCACAGAACAGCACGAGATCGAGCAGCAGCACGCTGACGCGGTCGCCAAGCTGGAAGAGGCAGCGCGCAAGGAGAAAAGCGCGATCAAGCGCGAGATGGAGTGGCTTGATCATCAGAACGAGCTCAAGGCCTCGATTGAGGACCTGAGCAAGCTCAAGCAGGAACTCGATGCGATGGTCGGAGAACGCAAGGGCGAGCTCGCGAATCTCGAACAGGAGTGGAATGCCAAGCTCGCATCGTTCCGTGACGAGAAGGAATTCTTGAGCACGCAGAAGGCAGAGCTCCAGCGCCTGGTCAAGGCAGACGTCAGTTCCTTGAAGGAGAAGGAGCAGGAGATCCTGCAGGCAGTCAAGGAATTAGAGAAAGACCAGAAGCTGCTGGACAAGGAAGAGAAGGCAGTGCTCGGCAGGATCAGGCAGCTCGAGAAGGAACAGCACCTGGTCGAACAGACGAAGAAGGGCTTTGCCGAACGTGAGACAAGGGTCACCCAACAGGAGAAGACCGCCAAGAAGATCCTCGCTGCCGCAGAGCAGGTCAAGAATCTCAGGAAGGAATTGCCGTCATTGAGACGAGATGCATCACAGTTGAAGCGCGAGATCTCCCTGCTCGAACGCAAGGGCGCCCGCCACGGCGTGGTGCGCGTCCCGCGTGTTGCCCTCAAACGAGAGGAGCGCGTGCGTCCTGCAGTGGAGAAGGCAGAGCGTGTCGAAGCAAGGCATGTCGTGAAGGATGATCTGCAGGTCATGATTGAGAGCGCGCGTTCGAGCGTGCAATCAGGCAATGTGAATGATGCATTGCGCATCCTGACTGACCTTGAACAGGCAGCACGCAGGCTGAGCGAGGATGATCGCCGTCAGCTCGCGTACGAGATCAAGGATTTGCGCACAAGCATCAAGCTCGCGATGCTGTGACAGTCGTGCCCTTCACGTCAAACGTGACCGGGATGAATTTCTTTACGATTTCGATGTTTGTCAAGGTATGTGGCGTGACCGCTTGAGCGTGGATGCTGCTGGGAGCGAACAATGCCATCCACGGGATGAGATTGTCTGCCGCATGCGCATCCACAGGAGCGCCTGACGCGATCGCTTCGTGCAGTTTCACTGCTGCGGCCTTGCCTACTGCTTCTGCAGGCGTCCCTTTCTCGCCGAGCTGGTCTGCACAGAGGATGATCGGGTTCGCGACGTCAAGATCTTCCTTGTTTTTGGAGAAGACCGCCCAGAGCGTGATCCCTGAGCCAGGCGAGAGCGTGTCAGCATACTCGGTGCGGATGGAGATGGGACAGTCATGGCGGGAAAGCGCCTGCTGTGCCGCGTGGGCCTGCCGTTCTGCGACGCGCGCTTCCTCGAGGCTCTTGGACGCGTGCGAGATGCCTTTGATGTACACCAAATGGTGTTGTTCAGTGAGATGCAGGGACGGCTTGAGTTCCTTCCAAAACGCGTCAAAGGTCGGAAAATCATTGCGCGCGATGCGCGGTTTGATGCGTACGATGACCTTGCCATTGCCTCGGGGATGATAGCCGCGGCGCTCGGTCTTCACGTCGATGTCCGCCCAACGCAGCAATTGCGGCACGAGCACTTCGCGGAAAGAATCAATGGGCATCGCCCACGCGACATCGGTTCCGCCGATGACCTCGAGCTTCATCGGCCTGTCTGCGAAACAGCACGGCAACAGCACTGCTTGCAGGAAGAGCGTGATCGACCCGGCGGTCTCGATATCGATGGACAATGACCGCCCTTGCAATGGCTTGGGAAGAAAGGTGAGCGCGGTCGAGCCGAGGGTTGCGCCTTCCACGGCGCTTTCCGAGAGCTTCTGCAGGGCCTTGATGCAGGTGAGGTGCTGCATCTTGAGACCGGGTTGAGGGCGACCGGTGCGGATATCCGTGATCGAGAATCCTTGCTGGGTGAGCATCGAGAGCGCGAGGGCAGTGCGGACGATCTGGCCGCCGCCTTCACCTATTGTTCCGTCAATGGATATCATAAAGAAAAGAAAAAAGAAAAAGGGCTCTTAAAGCTTACTGCAGCTCGAGGGTATCGATGTCTGCCAGTTCTTGGTCGAGCGAATCGAGGTCGCTCAGGTCCATGTCCTGTTCGAGCGCATCGAGGCCAGTGACCTCGTCGCTCACAGACTCGATAGCAGTGTCGGTCGCGGTAGGGCCTGCAGGCGCCATTGCCTTGGGCGCGCAGCCTGCGATGACCAACAGCGCGAGCATTGCAACAACCAGTATGCTTCTCATAGTCATACCTCTAGTGCGGGGCGTTCATAAACCTTTCGCAGGTTTATGCGCTCGCCTCGCCGGTTGTCGATGCAGTGCTGGTCTCCTCTGCGGGCTCTGACTCCTCTTCGAGCTCAGCGCCGCCGCCGATGCCGCGGATCTCGTGTACGAGGTTGCGCAGGATCTCACGCGCATCCTTCAGTGCGGCATGCGCTTCACGGAGCTTCTGTGCTGCTCCTGCGCGGTCGCCGTTCTGAGCGAGGATCTGGGCTTCGCTATGCGCTGCCTTTGCCGCATCAAGCTTCGCAGTGAATTCTGCGTGCTTGGCTTCGACATCGCTCACGTCCTTGCCTGCGTTCTTCAGGCGGGTGATGACCTTGTCGAACTTGGCTTCCAAGCGCTCAAGCTGCTTCATGACTCCGCCGATGCGTTGGCCGATCGCCTCGCCCACGACGTCATGGATGGCGTCGCGCGCGTTGTGCGTGGTCTCGCGGACCATCTGCGTGGCTTCCTGGATCTGCTCCTTGGTCGCGTCGTCAGGGAGAGCAGCGACTGCCTCCTTGGCTGCGGTCACGTCTGCGATGGCAGCATCGATCTTCTCTGCCTTTTCGCCTTCGACGCGTTCAGCAGCGCGGCTCAGCATCGCCAGGACATTGTCCAAGACCTTGGTCAAGAACTCCCGGGCGTGGACACGGGTCTGCATCTTTGCATCCTTGCATCCCTCGCTGTTCGGGTCTGCCTTGCACACTTCGCGCATCGCAGTCCGGTCGGTCTGCAATTGGTCGCGCGCAGTCCTACGCTCTTCCTTCAATTGGTCGCGCTTCTCCTTATATTCTACGCGAATCGCGTGCAGTTTTTCCCGATCTGCACGGTATTGTATGCGCATCTGCTCATGCATGGCTTTCAGGTCGATGCGCTCTGCATCGAGCTTGGCGCGCACTTCGGTGCGCTTCGCCATCAATGCCTTGCGCCTGACCTCTGCCTGCGCCTTTAATTCCTCGCGCTTCGTGTTGAAGCTCGTTTGGCTCACTTCTTTCAGGTTGTCCTGCTCAACATCAGTGCTTTCGGTGCTTGCATCGCTTCCTTCATCGGCAGCGACGAACGGCACCATGCTGATGGCAAACAGGGCAATCACGAACAAGCTCGCCCATTTTGTTGCTTTCATGGTTTGTTCCTCCTTGTATTTTTCGTAAGCGTGCCCACGCGGGCTAAGGGTTGCTATGCCCTCGTATCTTATAAACACACTTTCCCGGTTCGAAAAATAAAGGTTTATTTGGGCTCCTAAAACTTTACAAGGCTTGATTCGTCCTCCTTTTCCTTCACAAAGTTTTATATAGTGTGTTCGAGTCGTTGAAGATATGCGCACATATTGGCCCGTATCTCTCGTGTTTCTGCTTGTTTTAGCCAGCGCGGTCCACGGAGCAGTCATTCACGGAAGCGTGTATGATGCAGAGCTGAACACCTTGAGCCAGGCGATCATCGAGCTCAACACTGAACCCCAACAAGTGATGGTATCGCGCAATGGCACCTATCAATTCTCAGTCTCGCCAGGCTCGTATGTCATCAGCGCGCACCATACGAAGCTGGACATCGACGCGCGCGAGCAGATCACCGTCAAGGGTGAAGGGACATATGTCCTTGACCTCATCCTCTTCCCTGATCTCGAGACCGAAGAGGACTTGCTGAACGATACGCTTGATGTCCCTGACTATGACGAGCCTGAAACCGCGATGCCGGTGACCGGCTTCATCGTGCTCGCAGTGCTGATGCTCATCGGCATCGCATTGTGGTATGGGATGCGCAGGAAGCACGAAGCAAAGAAAGAACCGAGCGCGAAGGCAGATCTGGGTGAGATCCTTGCGTTTGTGCGAAAGGAAGGCGGCCGGACAACGCAGAAGGAACTGCGCAAGGCGATCCCGTATTCTGAGGCGAAGATCTCCTTGATGATCGCCGAGCTCGAATCCCAGGGCAAGCTCAAGAAGATCAAGAAAGGCCGCGGGAACATCATCATGGTACCATGACCGGGCTCACACGCACTGAGAAAGGCATCTTAGGGATGGTTCTCGTGATTGCGCTCGCGCATCTCGCGCGGGACATCATGCAGAATTTCGGCGTGCACACGTTCTTCACCGAATTCCTGCACAAGGATATCGGCACTGATGCGCAGAGTTATATGATTGAGCTCACCGTGATAACGCTCGTCATCGCTGCATTCTGGAAGAAGCAGTTCAGGCCTGCAGGGCTCATCGCGAGCATCCTCCTCATGACGAGTCTGGCTACGTGGTTCGTGCTGTATGCGGTGTTCTAAACGAGCTTGTCTGCAGGCAGTCGTTTCTTCTCGCCCGATGTCGTGTTCTGGATATTGATCTGGTTGCCGACCCCGGTAATCTTCCATTTCTCGCCGTGATGCGTGATGATGTCGCCGGTCTTGAAGGGCAGTTGTCGGAAGAGCACGGTCATCCGGTAGACATCGCGGCTTGTGAGCGAATTGCGCGTGAACAGCCGGTTCGTCACCTTGAGCACGCCACCGAAGCGCTGCTGCAGCTGCTTGCCGATGGCCTGCATGTAGTGCTGCGCAGACAGGTAGATGTCAATGCCGTTCTTGAACTCCTGGACCTTCGCGATGCGCGCTCTTCCGGCGCGGATGATCTCTTGGTGCACCCAGTTCAGGACTTCATCGGTGACGTCGCGCAGCTGCAAGACGCCTTCAAAATAATCTGCCGGCTTCTCGCCCTTTTCTCCCATAAGCATCTTGTCGTCGGCGATGTATATAAAGATGATGAAAAACAAAAGCTTTTAAACCCAGTATTGGTGTTCTGGCACGATGGAAACGAAGAGGACGTTCTGGCGCTGGCTCTGGTGGTTCTTGTGGGAAGACAACAGCGTCTGGAGCTGGATCGCGAACATCGTCCTCGCGTTCGTGCTCATCAAGTTCGTGATCTATCCTGGCCTGGGTTTCCTGCTCGGCACCGGCTTCCCGATCGTCGCGGTCGTGTCGAGCAGCATGGAGCACGACGGCTCGTTCGACCAGTGGTGGGCGCGGCAGCAGTGCTGTGTGGATGCGGCATGTTCGCAGCGCGTGCCTCAATCGCAGCTCTATGAGCCGCAGGGGATCACCAAGGACATGTTCAAGGATTTCGCGTTCTCAAATGGTTTCAATAAGGGCGACATCATGATCCTGCGGAGCGCGGAGAGCATTGCAATCGGCGACATCTTGGTATTCTGGGCTGATACGCGCAAGGAACCCATCATCCATCGCGTCGTGCAGGCGAAAGGGCTGCCCGGCGATCCATCGTTCAAGACCAAGGGCGACCATAATTGCGGCTCTGCCACGTTCGAGCAGAGCATCAGCAAGGAGCGCCGGATCGGTCAGGCATTGCTCAGAATCCCGTTCCTGGGCTGGATCAAGATCGGCTTTGTCGAGCTTTTGCGGCTCGTCGGGTTGGTGCAGTGATGAAAATGCCTCCATTTTCAGCAGGCTCGCCAACATCCTCAAGAGAGAGGAAATACAGGAGGTTGACGACCTGATGCTGTTCTGCCCGAAATGCAAGTCCATCATGATGCCGAAGCACGAGCACGGCAAGACTGTGCTCGCGTGCTCGTGCGGGTATCGTTCCGCAGGCGCTCCGGTGACGATTTCTGAGAGCAACAAGAAGCAGGAGCGTGAAGTCGCGGTCATCGAGAAGGATGTCGAAGTGCATCCGCGCATCGAGGCAGAATGCCCGAAGTGCAAGCACACCGAGGCGTTCACGTGGGAGAAGCAGACAAGGGCAGGCGACGAGCCGCCGACCAAGTTCCTGCAATGCACAAAGTGCAAGCACACATGGCGCGATTACAAGTGAGGGTGAAGCCCAATGCGCGGAAAACCGCGATTCTCAAGCACGAACCGCTGACCATTGCGATCGCCGCACCTCCTGAGGAAGGCAAGGCGAATCTTGAACTCATAAAATTTCTTACGAAAAAACTGAAAAAACAGGTCAGAATCGTGTCAGGTTTCGGAAGCAAGACGAAAATCCTGGAAATCTTTGACTGAGCGCCGGAAACATTCCGATTTTTTCTCAGAAAGGCATCTGAAGACAGCCGCATTCTTACTCTCGATGTCATTTGTCCACCTGGTCATCGTGCACAAGAACACCGTCTACCAGCTCAACGTGCATTACCGCACGGCATTGCGCTTGCTCAAGCAGGGTCCAGAAGAGTTCTTCAGGTTCCTACCTGGCAAATATCGTGATGCAGGCTATCTGGTGGTCGATTACGACAAGAAGATGCTCATCAACGGTCAGGAGGCGTTCGCGCTGCCGCCGAAGACTGGTTTGGAGGTCATGCACGTATGATCAAGCATCACACGAAACAATGGGAAGTGACCTTGATTGCGCTGAAATATGGTGAAGGGATAAAGTACAAGGTGACAAGAACAATTCCCGCGCCGTCAGTCGCAGAAACGATGCTGTTTGATTCCAAAGAAGACGCTCAGAAACAGTTCGACGCGTGGTTACAATAACGCAGCCATCTTCGATTGGAGCAATTCGATGAGCTCGGGCTGGTTGTGCTGGTACACATCGGGAATGTCGAGTGAGAGTATCTTCTTTTCCAGATAGTGCTTGGGAAACCGTTTCGCAAGCTCTTTGCGCTGCTCATCTTCCATCACCACCACGATGTCTGCCCAAGCGATCTGTTGCGCGGTCACAGGATGTTCAGAATACAGTCCTGCAGAACGCGTTGTGAACCTCCCTTGGAATACCTCTTCCGCGGTCTTGCTCCGGTGCTTGTTCTGGTTGCAGACGAAAAGCACATTCATTGGCGAGAGAAGGGGAGAAGGCAATATAAATGTTATTCAGGTTTGATCGCAGGATACGCTCGCGTCGGTCCCTGCATCAAGTAGCCGAGGATGTCCTCGAAGACCTTGTCAGGGTGTTGCGCGGCTTCGACGCGGTGCATGATGCCCCGTAACGCGTAGAAATTGAGGATGGGCTTGGTCTTGGCATGATACTCTACCACGCGTTTGATGATCTTCTCAGGCGTGTCGTCCTCGCGCGCGACCAGGGTCTTGCCGCACGCATCGCAGGCCCCTGCGACCTCGGGCGTGCGCGCGAGCCCGTATTCCTGGCCGCACAGGCAGATCCTGCGATAGCTGAGCCGGTCGATCGCGACAGGATCAGGCAAGGAGAGTTCGATGACGTGATCGATCGTGAATCGTGCCGCTTCCAATGCTTCTGCTTGCCGGATGGTGCGTGGGAATCCGTCCAAGACGCTTCCTGCAGTGGTGCGGATGCTGTCCTGGATCATCCCGATGGTCATGTCGTCAGGGACAAGACCGCCTGAACCCCAGTACTCGTGGGCCTTGATGCCGAAATCGGTCTTGCGCGCGTATTCATCGCGGAATATGTCTCCGGTGCAGATGTATGCCAAGTGGAAATGACTCGCGACACGCTTGCCTTGCGTTCCCTTGCCTGCGCCCTGCACGCCCATCATCAGGATGTTCATCATAAGAACCCCTCCAATCGTTGCTGCTTCTTGTCGAATTCTTCCAGGTATTTCGGTGGCTTGACTGAGACGAATGAGAACCCCCAGTCCTTGAGCATCTGCTCGGCATTCTGCGTGATCTTGGGAGCGGCGATGATCCCCCTGACCTTGCTGATGCCCTTGCTGGCCATCAGCTTCTCGACATAGCGGCGTAATTGCGTCACCGAAGAGAGGTCAGCGCAATACCGCTTGCATTCGACGACGGTGAGCACGCCGTTCTTGTCGGTGCCCAAAACGTCGATGAATCCATAGGCCGTTTGTTCTTCCTGCGAAACCGGCGTGAATCCTTGCTCGATGAGCTCGGGATTCTTGTAGAGCATATTGGACATGTCTTCCTCAGTTCCGGCAACGAGGATGGTCTGCCCGTCCTGGAGCTTGTGCGCGTTGAAGAAGTGCACGCGATAGATGGTGATCTCCATATTCTCCTTTTCCAGGATGTTCGTCGCCTTGAGGACGAGCTTGTTGTCCTCGTACTTGGCCGTGTAGCCCGTGCCGGGTTTCATGTAATTGATGGGTGCGTTGCCGGTGGGCTGGTGGACGAGCAATGCGTTGTCTGCCTTGATCAGGATGATGCGGTCTCCTTCGCCGAGCAGGCTTTCCGCTCGTCCTGAGTATCTGATGGCGCACGTGCACCCGAACACGACGGTCTCGTTGCGCTTGAGCGCGTCGTTCAGCAACGGAATATACTCCCCCAATTGGAACATAGCCAAGCCAGGCGAAGAACAGACTTAATAATATTTCTTTTTGAATTCGTCTGGGTGCGGTGGTAAAAAAACCTGCGGTTTTCAGAATAGAAAATGGATGACAACAATGCATTTAAATTCATTGACGTCTCCGTGCGGCATGGGGGAGAGCAGGCAGGAACTCGAGGCCATCCTTGATTCTTTGAAAGCCGAATTCAAGCCCGAGGAGCTTGTGGAGAGGCTCGGTCTTGATCCCTTGTTCCAGCGCCAATCATTGCTTTCTGATACCGCGATCCTGCGGCATAAGGAGCAAGGCAACATCGTCATCCATCCGTTCAATGAGAAAAACCTGGGCACCGTGAGCTATGACGTCACGCTCGGCCCGTATTATTTCCGCGAGCGCGATCCGGTGGGCAGTTCGCGGTTGTTGAACCCGTATGATGAGAAACGCGTGCGGCACATCTGGCAATTGCACGAGGCGCGCACGGCACGCCTCGAAGCCCAGGAGGATCATCTTGATATCGGCGAGAATATCGGCCCTGAGGACCGCGTGATCATGCTCCGTCCTGGCGAGACGGTCCTGGCGCACACGAATGAATTCATCGGCGGCAGGAATATCGTGACAACGATGATGAAGGCCCGTTCTTCGCTCGGAAGGAATTTCATCGAGGTCTGCAAGTGCGCGGGCTGGGGCGATGTGGGCTACACGAACCGGTGGACGATGGAAATCACGAATAATTCCCGTTATCATCACATCCCGCTCGTGGTCGGCCGGAGGATCGCGCAGATCGCGTTCTTCGAAGTCGAGCCGACGCTCGCGAAGGAAGCGTACCTCAAGGGCGGCAAGTATCAGTCGAGCGTCGATGTCGCGGAATTAGAGAAGCGATGGACTCCTGAGGAGCTGCTGCCCAAGATGTGGAAGGACTGGGAGGTGCGGAAGAATGGCTGAAGAGCAAGTATTTGACACGTTCACTCCCTCGGAGCTGGAGCTTCTCAGCGGGTACACAAGCCATCCTTCAGGCGATGTCTTCATCGTGAAGCTACCGCCAGGAATGGCAGGTTCGACATTCGCGCGCTACAGCCGCACCAAGGGCAGCTGGAAGCGGACGTTCCTCAAGGAATTCGTCTCGGAGGGCAAGCTGGATCCTGAGAAGGCAGATGACCTCATCGCACGCGTGCTGGTGAGCTACGGTGACGATTCGGTGGGCGAACTCGAGGGCGCGCATCTCGCGCTCGAGAACATCAGCAATCTCGCGACCAAAGCAGTGGAAGATGCGCGCATCGGGGTCGCATACATCGAGCAGTCCTCGCGCTACGTCGTCTATGACCAGAAGGACACGGAAGGGCGGTATCGCTATCTCCAGGATCCGCGGAAGAACCCGATCATGGCATCCAAGCATCGTGATGATTACGTCAAGGGGATGGATCGTGTGTTTGACATCTATTGCGGCATCGTCAAGGACCTGCAGGAGCATTTGAAGAAGGCCAAGCCGTTGGAAGAGGCAGAATACGCCATCAAGGAAGGCAAGCCATCGAAATGGGCAGAGCTCGCGGATGACAGCGAACGAACCGCGTTCAAGCGCACCTACACCTTTGATATCCGCAGCAAGGCCTGCGACATCGCGCGCATCCTGCTTCCAGCGGCGACGCTCACGAACGTGGGCGCATTCTGCAACGGCAGGGCGTACCAGAACATCCTGACACGCTTGTATTCATCAGAGATGCCTGAGTGTCACGTGCTTGCAGAGCAATCACACCAAGCATTGAACCGCGTGATGAAGCGTTTTGTGGAGCGCGCCAAGCGTGACGAGTACATCGCCGATACCAATCGCAGGATGCAATTCCTTGCCGATGAACTGATGGCAAACCTCCCTGTAGAGAAAGAAGATGACGTCGTGCTTTTGGACAATGGGATCGAGCAGATCGCCAAGCAAGCAACGGCACAGCTTGCGCAGGGAAATTTTGATCCCAGGAAAATTCCCGAGATGTACCAACAGGAATTCCAGACAGGGATGGTCGCATATATGTTGTACAAGTATGCCGAGCATCCGATGCGTCAGATCAAGGACATTGTCCGCAGCTTGCCTGATCACGTGCGACAGCAGATCATCGATACCTATGTCGGCGACCGGAAAAACCGTCGCCAGAAGCCGGGGCGCGCGTTGGAATACGGCTATGACCTGTTCTTCGACATCTTGGGCGATTTCGGCATCTTCCGTGACCTCCACCGGCAGCGGATGCTGACGATGGAGCGTCAATTGTTGAGCACGCGGAACGGTTTTGTCGAACTGCACCCGATGCTTGAGGAGATCGGAGCGGGGCCATTGGTGCAGGAATGTACAGACATCTCGGCAGGATTGTATGAGAAAATCCGTGCCGACCAGGGCAAGGAGATCGCGCAGTATCCGGTGCTGTTTGGCCACAATATCAGGTTCGCGCAGGGCTATAATGACCGCCAGGCAGTGTTCTACTGGGAGCTCCGCACCGGCAAGCAGGGCCATCCGAGCTATCGGAAGATCTGCCAGAAGAAGCACAAGCACTTGGAGCAGCGCGCGCCGTGGCGCGCGAAGGTGGCGCAGTTCGTCGATCACAACGACTATTTCTGGAGCCGTGCAGAGTCTGAAGCCCGCCAGCGCCAGAAGGAGCGCAAGTTCGGCCTCACGCAAGAGGGCGAGGAATGACCGGCCTCTTCATCGTGTGCGAGGGCCTTGACGGCTGCGGAAAAGGCACGCAGGCGGGCAAACTTGTCGATTATCTGTTCAAGAAGAACAAGCGTCACCACATCCTCTATACGCGTGAGCCAGGAAGGAGTGATTATGGCGCAGAGATCCGTCACATCTTAAAGGAGGAGTCAGACCCGTATCAGCGCGGCGTGAAGATGGCGCAGCTGTTCGTTGACGACAGGAAGAATCACGTCAACAACGCGATCAAGCCGATCCTCGCGTACGGCGGCATCGTTGTTTCTGACCGGTACAAGCACTCGACGCTCGCCTACCAGGCAGTGCAGGGCATTCCGCTGGACAAGCTCATCGCGATGCACCAGGGCTTGCCGGCACCTGACCTCACGCTGATTTTCGATCTTCCTGTCAATGAGGCATTGCGTCGTGCGGCAGCAGACGAGCAGCGCGAATACAAGGAAGTGTTTGAGAAGAAGCAGTTCCAGGAGCAGCTCCGCGAGAAATACCTTGAGCTTCCGAAGCGGCTCGCTGAACCGATCCAGGTCGTGGATGCGAACCGCTCCATCGATGCGATCTTCCAGGACGTGGTCGCAGCGATTACGCCATTGCTGTCGCGGGTCGCATAAGAATTCTAAAAGAAAAGAAAAAGTCACGCGGGAATTTCAACGTAATCGTCGGAATCTTCGTCAACGATGAAAAAATCGCCGAGTTGTCTGTTTCTGCGTCCCTCGTGGTATTTCACGGTCATCACTCACACCTCTTGTTTAGAGAGACCAGTCGAACCGGAGTTCGACGCTGCCTCTTTTTTTCTCTGAAATCCAAGGACCATGCGCGAGGCACCGAGGTCCTTGCGGACCTGGTGCCCTATCACCTTTTTTTCCCGCGCAACTGATTTTTTAGAAGTCGTAACTGGTATTTAAACACTACTGCACTGAAAAACAATATTATGAGAAGTATATGCCTGAGTTGTTGTGTTGTTACTCAAAAATGTGTAAACATTTTTGAGTCCGCCAACGAATGCGATGAGTTGGCGTTACTAAAGAGAGAAATTTATCCGAACGCCGCGAGCGCTTGCGATGAATGATGCACGACTGTGCCGTTCTTCGTCGATAATTTGATGTTGATGGTCTTGAAGCTCGCGGTGAAGTAGGTGATGTTGAACACCGGGCCGTGCGCTTCCAGGTGCTGGATGATGAAGAAGGTCTTGGCGGGCGTCTCCTGCGGGTAATGCTCGAGCTTGGCTTTTTGCGCGAGCGCGAGCGCTTCGGCGATGGGCAGCGCGACATCGGCAGGGTTGAGCGCGATGATGCGCTGTTCTGCGCGCAGGATTTCCTGGTCAGGAATCACGTCCACCTTCTTGCCGTCAACGACGAACGTGCTCATCGTGTTCTGCGTTTCGTCGAAATAGCCGACCTGCCAGACGTTCTTGTTCGCGTCATCCAGCATCACGAACGCGTGCGCGAGGAATGCGTGCTCGTGCGTCGCGCGCCAGTCCTTGAATTCCTGGCTGTGCTCGAGCGTCGTGAGGATGTCGCGTAATTCCATTCGGCAGATGGGAGAATCGTGATTTATTAAATTATGCCTTGGTCTGCTGGAACCGCGGAGTGCGGCCGCGCATCGGGAACGGCGCGTGGACGTGCTTGAATTCTTTCCCGACGCGCTTGACGACGGTCTTGATGGCGTGCTCGATGCCGTGGAACGGATGCACGGTCACGACGTGCGCAAAGACCTCGCCGAGCGGGCGTTCCTTGCCTGCTCGGGTCTCGTGGATCCTGGTCAGCCAGAACGCGGTCGCGGCGCGCAGCACAGCCGCGAAGACGAACACGAGCGGGATGCCGGTGAGGATGATGGTGACGTTGTCCGCGATGAGGCCGCCGATGATGGGCGCGATGATCATCGGGATGCTGTTCAGGAAGTTATACTCAGCGATCTGCAAGGCGCGTTTCTCGCGCTGCGTGAGGTCGAGGAGCAGGTTCCACGTGCTGAGTTCGGTTCCTGCCCAGACGATGCCTGAGATGATCTGCGCAGGGATGACCAGCCAGAGCGTCTGCTTGGTGACAAAGACGAACAGCAGCGGAACGATGGCAGTGCCGAGCATGCAGATGAGCGCGACCGGCTTATCGCCGTACTTGTCGGAGATATAGCCGAAGTGCGGGTGCGCGAGGATCCTGCTCACGGTCGCGATGGCGCCGACGATGACGAAATACGTGTAGCTCAGGCCGAGGTTATTGAGCATGTACACGGTGAAGAACGGTGAGGCGAGCATCACGGCGAAGTTGAACGCGACCATGATCCAGCAATACGTGCGGAACTGGCCGTCCACGTGGAAGAATTCGCGGAAGCCGTGATGATCGTGGTCGCGGTATTCCGGCTCCTTGATCCTGCACATGATGAAGTTGGAGGAGAGCCCGAACAGGATGCCGACGCTGAACAAGGTCACGAATCCGACGTAGCTCTCCTTGGGGAACAGGTCGAGGTATGCGCCGGCGAGGAGCGAGGAGACCATTCCTGCGAAGCTCACCCACATGTTCCTGCGGCCCCAGAACGCTCCCCTGATGCGGTCAGGCACGACATCTGCCGCCCAGGATGCCCAGGCAGGGTCTGCGAGGTATTCCACGCACCGGATGAGGAAAAAGAAGCCGCCGAGGAACCAGAGCGTATGCTCCTTGAACACATAGGGCGTCAGGATGATGAGGATCCAGATGCAGCGCGAGATGCCGGTGGAGACGACGAAGACGGTCTTGCGCGTGAAGAACTCGACGAGCTTCGCGCCCGGGAATTCCATCAGGAGCGTGGCGATGAAGGGGAGCGCGCCGAGGATGCCGACGACGGTGTTGGACGCGCCCAAGGCGAGCGCGAACACGATCAGGAAGCCCGCGGTGATGGTTTCGTAGAGCGCCCAGACTGCGCCGCTCCACATCAATCGTTGCTGGTCACGGTTGAGTTTCATCTGTAGGTGGAATCAAAAAAAAGAGAAGAAAAATCCAGCCTCAGCTGGAGTAATAGTACGATGCGTCGTCAGGCTGGTCTGTATAGCCGCCTGCCCATCCGGACGTGCGCGGCGTCGGCAAACCGGTCTTGCACTCTGCGTCATTGCTGACGAACGACGTGACCTGGTACTTGGTGTACGGCCGCTTCGTCAATTCGTGCTGTTCTGAGCACGCGGTGTTGCAGTCAGGGACGTGCTCGTTGCTGAAGAGCACTTCGCGCGTCTGCGTCATCACGTCGCCCTTGATGTTCGCCATGGCACGGGTGCACGTGCAGCATTCGCCGCTCCACCCGTACTGGCCAGGACTCTCGCGGCTCGGGAATTGATACCCGCCGCCACGCATCAGGAATACGACTGCGACGACTGCCAAAAGAACAACCACTGCGATCGCGACTTTCGTTGCATTGTCTTGAGCCATTATCTTCACCTCGTTTGTGAATAGTCGGAGAGTGACGTGATGGGTATATAAATTTATCGTGCAGCCAATGCATAATAATCGAGCAAAACCAGGCGATCGAGGTTTTCGAGATCGTGGACGACGGTGAATCGTCCTTCGCCGATCCTGGTCATCTGTTCTGCCAGGGCAGTGCCTTTGGCGTCAAGCTCGATGCCGATGAGCGAGAGCGTGATACCGTGGGCACGTGCAGCGCTCACGGCCTTGAGCGTCTCCTGCTCGGGTTCTTTGCCGACCGTGGGCAGGGCGTCGGTGAGCACGATGAGGTGTTTGGTCGAGGAATCGCGGGCAAAGAGCTCGGTGGCCTTGCGGATCATCGTTGAGAAGTCAGTCTGCCTGCTGGCCATGACGCGCGTGATCCGCTGGAGGAGGAATCCGAAGTCATCCGTGGGCGGCACTGCGTCCTTGACCTCGGTGCCGAACACCACGAGGCCGACCTTGTCCTTCTCGGCGATGGCCTTGAACGCGAGGGCGACGCCTGCCTTCTTGCACGTCTCGAGCTTCTTCCCCTTCATGCTCGCGCTCGCGTCGAGGGCGTAGATGACGTTGATGGTCCCCTTAGCCTGGCGTTCACGGCTCTGCAGGTCGTGCAGCACTAACTGCTGGCGGCCTCGCTTGATGGCGCGCGTGATGCTCGGCCGCAGCGCGATGTCCCGGTAGCGCTCTCCGGCGCGGAACACGTGCGTCGCTCCGGGCTCGCCGTACGTCGACCGCTTCTTGGTGATTTTCTGGCCGAGGAGTTCCTTGGGGATGATGTGGTCGAGCTCTTCGACGTACAGGACGAGGCTCGCGAGCTCAAGGCCTTTCTGCTTGACCATCCCTTCATCGTCGATGAGCCCCTGCTGCCGCAGCTGCTCGATGCGTTCGGTGATGGCGCGCTGGAGCTCCTTGCGGAATTCAGGGATGCCGAGGTTCTTCTGCAGATAATTGGGGTCATAGCCGGTGAGCAATCGCAGCATGGTCTCACCATAGAGCTGTTTGGCGATGGAATAATTCTTGACAAGGTTGGCGAAGATCATGTCCGGCACGAACGTGCCGATGGACCGGTTGAAGGCTTCCTCGATGAGCTTGCCGTTGTCGATGGTGGTCTTGTCTGCCTGCAGGACTGATTTCATCAGCTTCTCTTCGAGAAATTGCGTGGCGAGCTTGCCTTCGGTCTGTTCAACGCGTTCGATGGCCTGGATCTCCCCCTCGGGGCTAAAGGCCACCACCCCGCTCGAGCTCTCCGTGTTCCTGCACGAAGGATGCGTATTCTTTCGCGATGAATTCCTCAGTGGTCTGCAAGTACTTGACCGCAGGCTTGAGCTCGATGCGGTGCGAGAGGACGCTCACGACCGCGTCAGCGATATCATCGGCGTTCACGGTCTTCGCCTTCCTGAGCAGCGCGTTCGCTTGCGCGCGCTCGTATAATCCGAGCGAGGCCCTGACCGAGGGTTTTTTCTGGACGTCCTTGTGCTCGCGCACGGCGCGGACGAACAGGATGGTTGCGGTGAGCAGGTTTGCCGGGAACGCGACGGCGCGTTTCTCGCCTTTGGCGAGCACGATCTCGCGCTCGATCTCCGCAGTATCAGGATAAGTCATATGGACGATGTCGAACCGGTCCATCAGGACATCGCTGAGCTTCTCGGTCGCGGCAGTCTCTTCAGGGTTCATCGTGCCGATGAAGATGAAGTTCGCAGGGAAATCGACTGTGGTGCTGCCGATGGTTGCCTTGCCTTCCTCGAGCACTTGGAGCAAGGCATTCTGGACTTTTTCTGGGCACCGGTTGAGCTCGTCGAAGAAGAGGATGCCGTCATTGGCCTTGAAGATCTTGCCGGGCGTGAACGCCTCAGGGCTCGAGGGGCCGAACTTCAGCGCCTTGATGGGATCGATGTCGCCCAAGAGATCTTCCACCGTCAGGTCAGGGCTCCCTTGGATGCGCACGAATCGTTCCTCAGCGCTCTTGCCCGCAGGAAGCGCTTTCGCGACATTCTTCGCAAGGGTTGTCTTGCCGATGCCTGGCGGTCCGATGATGAGGACGTGCCGGTTCATCAGCAAGGCAGATTTCAATTGGGATTTGGCATTGTCCTGGCCGAGGATGTCAGTGAACTCGTGATCAGCAAGGATTCGTGCAGTCATAGGCGAAACCGAGGAAACGGCTGCTTAAAAACATTCGCCCAGGGTAGCGCTAGATTTATAAAAAGCTCGTCATCCTTGCGTCGATATGAAAACCGCGCTGATTACCGGTATCACCGGGCAGGACGGCTCGTATCTCGCAGATTTCTTGTTGGAGAAGGGGTACAAGGTCTATGGGATGACTCGTAGGGTCAGCGTCCCGACCTTGGGCAGGGTCGAGCACATCATGGACAAGATCACGCTCATCGATGGCGACCTCCTCGATCAGGCATCGGTGATGCGGGTATTGAAGGACACGCAGCCCGATGAAGTATACAATCTGGCAGCGATGTCATTCGTGCCGCATTCCTGGCAGCAACCAGAACTGACCGGGCAATACACCGGGCTGGGAGTCACGAGGATGCTGGAAGCGATACGGCAAATCAACCCCCAGACCAAGTTCTATCAGGCGTCGTCAAGCGAGATGTTCGGAAAGGTGCAGGAAGTGCCACAGAAGGAATCGACGCCATTCTACCCGCGCTCGCCCTATGGCGTCGCGAAAGCATACGGGCATTACATCACGGTCAACTATCGCGAGAGCTATGATATGTTTGCGGTGAACGGCATCTTGTTCAATCACGAATCGCCGCGGCGTGGTTTTGAGTTCGTCACGAGGAAGATCTCTGATGGCGTGGCGAGGATCGCGGCAGGGCTGCCGCACAAGATACGGCTCGGCAACCTGGATGCGAAGCGGGACTGGGGATATGCCGGCGATTATGTGGAAGCGATGTGGCTGATGCTCCAGCAGGACACGCCCCAGGATTTCGTGATCGCGACCGGCGAGCAGCATTCGGTCAGGGACTTCGTCGAGGAAGCGTTCAAGGTTATCGGAATCACGGACTGGCAGAAACATGTCGAGCTCGACCCGAAATTGTTGAGGAGCGCAGAAGTGCACACGCTCTTGGGCGACCCCAGCAAGGCAAAGCGCATTCTCGGTTGGCAGCCAAGGGTGTCATTCAAGGAGCTCGTCAAGATGATGGTCGAGGCAGATATCGCACGGCACAAGAAATGAAGCGCGTGGTGGTCATCGGGGGAGGGTACTCAGGGATGGGTGCTGCGCACGAACTGCTGAAGCATGAGTATCGCGTGACCGTGATCGAGAAGAATCCTGTCCTGGGCGGGCTCGCGAGCAGTTTTGAGCAGGACAAGAAGCAGTTTCCTCTCGGGTATCATCACATCCTGCAAGGCGAGCAGACGCTGTTGGGCATCATCAAGGAATTGGGATTGGAAGGAAAGCTCGCGTGGAAGCCGATCAAGATGCTGTTCCATATGGGCAAGTTGTATGACTTGCAGAATCCGCTTACGTTGCTCAAGCTGCCATTGTCGTTCAGGGCAAAAGTGCGGTTTGCGCTGTTCATGATCCGCTGCTTCCTGACGAAGGACTGGAGCGCGTTGGAAGGGACTGCGGCAAACGAGTGGTTGCTCAAGAAGGCAGGCAAGGAAGTGAAGGAGAAGATCTTTGACCGGTTGATCGACATCAAGTTCGGCATGGACAGCTCAAAGGTCAGCGCGGCGTGGCTGGGCGCGCGATTGGCCAAGCGGGAGGGATCAAGCAAGTTCGGCTGCATGCCGGGCAGGGATTGGACGCGGGAAGTGATCGTCGCCCTTGACAAGAGCGTCAGGGCGAAAGGCGGGCGCGTGGTCTGCGATCAGGGTGTCAAGGAGATCCTGGTGAAGGGCGATGCGATCGAAGGGGTGATGCTCGAGAACGGCGAGGTCATCGATGCAGATATCGTGGTCAGCACCGTGCCCACGCCCATCTTCTTCAAGCTGCTTCCGTCCTATAAGGATGAAGTGCTGGAACGCATCAGCTACATCCACACCGTAAGCTGCCTCGTAGGAACGCAACAGCGATTGCCTGATTTCTATTGGGCGGTTGCAGTGCAGCCCAGGATGTCGATGAGCGGCGTGTTCAACCTCACCAACCTGAATCCCACCCTGGCAAACGGGGAGACGGTGGTGAATTTCTTCACGCACCTGCAGCCCGAGAATCCCTTTTTCAAGGAGAACGATGCGACCATCCTCAAGCGCTACAAGGAGGATTTCAAGACGATGTTCGGTTTCGAACTGCAGGAGTCGTGGGTGAGGATCAATCGCATCAGGTACACGTCGCCGAGCTTTGTCAAGGGCTACAAGAATCCCGCGATCAAGGGCAACATCGAAGGATTGTACTTCGCAGGTAATTATCGCACCTATCCGCACATCACGTCGACGAATATGGCGCTCGCGTCAGGGATCGAGACCGCGCAGGTGATCGTCAATGGTTGAGCTCAGCGTTGTCCTCGCAACCTACAATGAAAAGGAGAACATTGGCGTATTGATCGATGCGCTCCAGGAGCACGTCAAGGGCATCGACACCGAGATCATCGTGGTGGATGACAACAGTCCGGATGATACGGCGAAGGTCGCAGAGGAAGCGAACAAGCGGCACGGCAATGTGCGCGTGATCGTGCGGAAGGATGCGCGCGGACTCGCCACCGCATTATTGCGGGGTTTTGAGGAGAGCAAGGGCACGTACATCCTGACGATGGACAGCGATCTCGCGCATGATCCGAAGATTGTTCCCGCGATGATCGCGCTGCTCAGGAACAAGGAAGCTGATTTCGTCATCGGAAGCAGGTATGTGCGCGGCAGCAAGGTCATGGGAAAGCCGTTCATCAAGGCATTGGCGAGCTGGGTGGCGCAAGGGATCGCGATGCTTTGGCTCGGGATGCGCGTGAAGGATGCCAGCAATAATTTCAGGATGTTCCCCAATGCGCTCTATCAGCGCGTGAAAGACGACCTGCATCCTGACGGCAACGTGATGCTGATGGAATTCGTGCATCGGGCAGCGCAACAAGGGTATCGGATAAAGGAATTACCCACCCTGTATTACGAGCGGTCAAAAGGCGCGACAAAATTGAGGCTCGGAAAGGAGACCGCGCGTTTCATCAAGAATATGTGGAGGCTCAGGTTCGGATGAGAGCGTTGGTCACCGGGGCTTCAGGATTCATCGGCAGGGCATTGTGCAAGCGGTTGGTCGCGCAGGGAGACACGGTCATCGGCGCAGGACGGAGCCGGCACGCAGAGCTTCCTCCTGAGGTCGAGTTCATCAAGACTGATATCAAGGACCCGAAGGAATTGATGGGGCTCAAGGTCGATGTCATCTTCCATCTCGCAGGCAATCCGAACGTGTGGTATGCGCAGCAGCAGCCTGCGGATGATTTCAGGACCAATGTGGGCGGTGCAGTGCACATGCTTGAGCTCGCGAAGCAGAACAACGCACGGCTCATCTTTCCGTCATCGATCGCGCTCTATGCAGGGGAGAAAGCGCCATTCAAGGAAGAGGATGTGCAGATCACGTCGGTGTATGCTGCAGGCAAGCACGCGGTCGAGCTGTACTGCAAGCAGTACCACGATGCGTATGGCGTGAAGGCAGTCGTGCTGAGGCTCGGATATGTCTATGGTCCAGGCATTCCGCGCGGACCCATCGCAGACATCTTGAAAGGGGGTCCGTTGTTTATGCATCAGGACAGTGTCCTGGATTTCGTCCATATCGATGACGTCATTGATGCGATGCTGAAGGCTGCGGAACAGGGGACGTTTGGCATTTACAATATCAGCTCAGGGGAAGGGACCAGCGTCAGCAAACTGCTTGCGTTGATGAAGAGCAGCGTGCAGGCCGATAGCGCGAAACCGAAAAAAAGGCTGGTCTTGGACATCACGCGTGCCAGGCACATGCTTGGCTGGGCGCCCAAGACCCGTCTGGAGGATGGACTATGCAACCAGTGAAACCGTTCACGGTGATGAATGACGAGCGAGGGAAGCTGATCGAGGTGCTGAAGGAAGGGACCTGGAAGCAGCTCAATCATTTCACGATCAAGAAGGACGGAGTGCGCGGAAAGCATTATCACAAGAAGCTCGTGGAAGCATTCTACGTCGTCGCAGGGAAGGTGAAGTTCGAGGTCAAGCACGTGCAGACCGGGAAAAGCGATGAATTCGTGCTCAAGGAAGGGGAATCAGTCATCATCCAACCGTTGGACTATCATGTCTTGACCGCGTTGGAAGACGTGACGATGATCTCGCTCTATTCAGAAGTGTTCGACCCGACAGACTTGCACGCGAAATAAGCTCACCTGCGCGTGCGATAGCGTTCGAACTGTTTTTTCTTGCGCGCGAGCGCTTTCTTGATGAGCGGCTTCGCTTTCCTGAGTTCGCGCTTGAGCTCTGCCTTGATGAATGTCCTGATGCGCTTTTGTTCGCGCTTGGCTTCGCGCGCAGCGAGCTTCAATGCTGCGCGCGCTTCCTTCCTGCTGATCAGGCCGCTCTTGGCGAGCGCGTCGAGTTCTTTCCTGACACGCTTCTCGGCAAACGCTGTCGCTTTCTCAGTGAGCGTGAGCAATGCCTTGATGCTTTTCATACGAGCTTCCCTCGGCCTTCCAGGTGCGGGTCAAAGGGTTCGTTGCCTTCGCGCCAGACGCTCACGAGCAGCACTGCGAGCAGGCAGGCAGCGAAGAAGAGCCCGATGACCGTGAAGACTGAGTACGTGCCGATCTTGGGCGGGACGTCGACGAGCAATGCGCCGGCGACGAGCAATGAGGCGATGATCATCGCGTACGAGAGCCGGTTGCTGCTGCGGTTGAGGTCCATTCCCAGATGTTTCACATCAGTCTCGCGGAGATTGAGGTCGATGGAGCCGCGCTTGATGCGTTCCACGACCGCCGAGGCCTGTTGCGGAATGCTTGCGAGCAGGCCGGCGTACTGCTTGGACATGGTCGTGAATTGCTTGAGCAAGGCCTTGGGCTGGCGTTGTTCCTTGAGCAAGGCGAGGATCTTGGGCTGCGAGTATGCGATGAAGTTGAATTGGGGGTCGAGCGCGAGGCACGTGCCCTCGACGGTCACGAGGCCTTTGCCGAGCAGGATGAAGTTGACCGGCATGCTGACGCGGTGCGTGATCGCGCTCTCGAACAATGCCTGCATCATGTTCGTGATGCGCGTCTGCGTGGCATCACCGTGCCATTCGTTCACGATGCGCTCGACGTCGAGCTTGAGGTCGTCGATGTCTGCGCCAGGAGCAGGGACTCCGACAGCGAGCAGGACATTGGTGACCGTGGCGACGTCCTTGTTGATGAGTCCTGCATAGATGGCCACGGTCTGGCGGATGAGTTCTTCGTTCAGGTGGCCGACGATGCCGAAGTCGAGCAGGCCGATCTTGTTGTTCGGCAGCACGATGATGTTGCCCGGATGTAGGTCTGCGTGGAACGATCCGAGCCGCAGCACCTGTTCAAAGGCGGCATCGACGATGCGCTGCGCGAGCACGGTGCCTTGCTTGTGCTTGAGGAGTTCGGTGAGCTTGGTGCCTTCGAGATAGTCCATCGTCAGGAGCTGGCTCGTGGTCGCAGGCCAGTACACATTCGGGATGACGACGGTCCGTGAGGAACGGAAGTGCTTGGCGAACCGGTCGATGTTCTTCGCTTCGAGCGTGAAATTGAGCTCTTGGGCAGTGTAGCGCTCGAATTCCTTGACGATGGTCAGGGGAGATACCGCTCGGTCGAAGCGCTTCTGGATCTTGTGCGCCAAGTAATACAGGATCCGGATATCTGCGGCAAAATGTTCGCGCGCTTCTGGCCGTTGGACTTTGACCACGACATCCTTGCCGTTCTTGAGCGTTGCGCGATGCACTTGTGCGACGCTTGCTGAACCGATGGGTTTGGGATCGATGTGCGAGAAGAACGCCTTGGTCGGCGCCTTGAGGCTGGTCTCGATGACGTGCTGCACCTTTGCGAACGGCAGGGGCGGCACGCGGTCCAGGAGTTTCTTGAATTCGTCGCAATACGCAGACGGCAGCAGGTCTGGCCTGAGCGCGAGGAATTGGCCGAGTTTCAGGTAGGCGCCGCCGAGGTCTTCCATGATCTTCCTCAGGCGGACAGGTAAATCTGTCGGCGGCTTGCCTTTGGGCGCGAGCTTCCTGAGGAACGGCAGGTGCCACTTGAGGCCGAGTTCGTGCACGAAATAACCGAGGCCATGCTTGAACAGGACATTGACCACGTGGCCTGCGCGCTTCCAGGTTTCCATGACGAGAATTCGAGCAGGATGACTATATATACTTTACTTCAGCACCGTCGGCATTAGTCTTTGGGCAATGCCTGGATGTGCTGCCAGGTCTCCCAAGCAGGCTTGGGCTGCCCGTCTGCAGTGCGCAGGCCCATCGTCTGAAAGAAGGGGGGATATCCTGGGCCAGGCCAGTCGTGCAAAAACCAATAAATCCACACTTTGGGCGGGAGGTCTTCAGTAAGGGCTACGAATTTCATCAAGAATTCTTTCTGGCTTTCAGGAGAGCCATGCCATCGCGATTCTCCGGCAGTCGGCCATCCTGATTCTGCAAAAAGAACAGGTTTTTGCGTGTGTTCCCTGATTCGGGAATAGTAGTCTTCAGGGATTTTATCGAGGGTCATGTACGGGCTCGGATAGGTCGTGAATGCCACCGCATCGAGTTCTGGTTCAAGGGCGTCAAGGGTCTCCCATTGAGATTTGCCATCGAGCAAGCCATTGAGCACTTCATACTGGAACGTGACCGTGACTTGCGTGTCAGGAGAGACTTGTTTCACGAGTTCGCGCGATTCCTGCACCAGTGATACGATGTGCTCTGTTTCTTCAGGATGCTTCGTGAGGTAGCCGTTCACTTCAGCGAACAAAGCCAGGTAGGCGGGTTTGTACCGCGCGTGCCGGGTGACGAAGTTCTTGAATGCGGTCCGTACTTTTTGGTCGCTGAAGCTTTGGGAAAAATCAGGAGGAAGGTTTCCGATGGCGTCTTGGTCATCGAAAACATCGATCGTGCGAAGGACCTTCAGCCCCTGTTTCTGAGCCATGCCGATGACGAAGTTGGCAGATTCAATGCTGTGCGTTTTTTCCTCGCTCACTGCCTGCGAGAAGAGATGCCATTCGTCTTGGGTCATGCCGCCGTGTTCCAGGACGATATCTGCGTTTTCTTTGAGCAGATCAAATGTTTCAAGCCAATGCTCAGTGTTCAGGGGTTGTGGGGGCAATGGCAAAAACCCCATGTCGAATGACCGAGAGCCCAGAGGAGCTGCAGTTGACGGGTTGCTGAGAAGCGGTTGGGATTTACCGCAACCAGAAATAATGACGATAAACAAGACGGCAAACACGCACGCATACGTGAAATGCCTCTTGCGGTTCTCCATGCTGCTGCCGATCAACAGGAATTATAAATACTTTGCTTCGAGCCATAGCTTTTTAAATTCGATGCCGAACACCTTGGCCAATGGGTTACGAACTCATCATCACCGAAAAGCCGAACGCAGCGAAAAAACTCGCTGAAGCTCTTGCGGATGGCAAGCCGATCAAGGAGAATGTGAAAGGCGTTCCGTACTACAAGGTCACGCACGGCAAGAAGGATATCATCGTGGGCTGCGCAGTCGGTCACTTGTTCGGCCTTGCGGAGAAGGAGAAGAAGGGATTCACGTATCCGGTGTTTGACATCGAGTGGGTCCCTGTTTCTGATGTCTCGAAAGAGGCCGCGTTCAGCAAGAAGTATGCGGACGCGCTGAAGAAGCTCGCCAAGGATGCGGATTCGTATACCGTGGCGTGCGACTATGATGTCGAGGGCGAGGTCATCGGACTGAATATCGTCCGGTACATCTGCCATCATAATGATGCGCGCAGGATGAAGTTCTCGACCTTGACCAAGGAGGACTTAGTCGAGGCGTATGCGAATGTCTCGCCGCACTTGGACTGGGGCCAAGCAGAAGCAGGAGAGACGCGCCATTATCTCGATTATTATTACGGCATCAACATCTCGCGCGCATTGACATCGGCGATCAAGGCAGCAGGGATGTTCAAGATCCTGAGCACCGGCCGCGTGCAGGGCCCTGCGCTGAAGATCATCGTCGACCGCGAGAAGGATATCAAGGCGTTCAAGCCCGTGCCGTATTGGGAGATCGAGCTGAACGGCGACACAAAGAAGCAATCAATCATCGCGTGGCACAAGGCAGAGAAGTTCTGGGAGAAGAAGCAGGCCGAGCACGTGATGAAGAACGTCCACGGCGCCAAGGAGGCGATCGTGAGCAGCGTTGAACGCAGATCGTTCAAGCAGAACCCGCCGCACCCGTTCGATCTCACGACATTGCAGACCGAGGCATACCGATGCTTTGGCATCAGCCCGAAAGCAACGCTCGCGATCGCGCAGGACTTGTACACAGAAGGATGCATCTCGTATCCGCGAACGTCCTCGCAGCAATTGCCTGCGGCGATCGGCTTCAAGAAGATCATCGATCAGCTGAGCAAACAGAAGCACTATGCGCCATTGTGCGAGCAATTGCTGAAACAAGGCAGGCTGCAGCCGTACAATGGAAAGAAGACCGACCCTGCGCACCCGGCCATTTATCCCACAGGCGTCACGCCCAAAGGGCTCGAGGACCGCGAGGCCAAGATCTATGACCTGGTCGTGAAGCGTTTCCTCGCGACGTTCGGCGAGCAGGCAGTGCGCGAGACGATGACCGTGGTTTTGGACGTGAACAAGGAACCGTTCGTTGCCGCCGGCACGCGCACGATTGAGCCGCACTGGCACAAGCTCTATGCGCCGTATGTCCGCTTGGAAGAGCTTGAGCTGCCTGATGTCAAGGAGCAGGAGAAGGTGCACATCAAGAAAATAACGATGCACGATCGCGAGACCCAGCCGCCGAAGCGCTACAATCCTTCCTCGATCATCAGGGAGCTGGAAAAGAGGAATCTCGGCACCAAGTCGACGCGCGCAGAGATCGTCGACACCCTGTTCAGGCGCAATTACGTGCTGGGCGAGCCGATCACGGCGACTGATTTCGGCATCCGCGTGCTCGACGTCCTGGAGAAATATGCTCCGAAGATCGTCGATGAGGAACTCACCAGGCACTTCGAGCTGGAGATGGAAGCGATCCGCGAGCGCAGCAAGAAGAAGGAGCAAGTGCTCACCGAAGCAAAGCACGTCCTGCTCGAGATTCTCGGTGATTTCAAGAAGAAGGAAAAGGCAGTGGGTGAGGAGCTCAGGAGCACGTTCACCGAGACGCGTGCAGCGATGACCACGATCGGCCCGTGCCCGGTGTGCAAGAAGGGCGACATCGTGCTCCGCAAGGGCAAGTTCGGACGCTTTGCCGCGTGCAACAAGTATCCTGACTGCAAGACCACGTTCAAGCTGCCTGCAACAGGCCTGGTGGAAGTAACCAAAGATGCCTGTCAGCATTGCACGTACCCGATGATCCTGATGATCCGCAAGGCCAAGCGGCCGCAGCAGGTGTGCATCAATCCTGATTGTCCGGCGAAGAGGATCCCGTTCGATCCTGGGCAGAAGTGCCCGAAGTGCGCTGAGGGCGAGTTGGTGCTCAGGAAGAGCGTGTATGGCCAGTTCGCGGCGTGCAACAAGTTCCCGAAATGCCATTACATCGTGAAGCGGAAGAAGGACGAAACCGAACCGGCAAAGGCCGCGGAAAAAAAGGCTGAACCGCTCAAGCAAGCAGTCACTGCGAAGAATGCGGAAAAGCCAAAGAAGGCGCGCGCCAAGAAGACGAAGAAGGCATAAGTATTAAATAGCGTGTTCCTGTTTCTCGCGACGATGAAATGGCTTGTGTGGGCAGTCATTCTGCTGATGCTTCCTGCGGTGTTCGCGCAAGAGGGAACCATCAAGCTGCTCGCGTTGAGCGAGCGCTCGGATGGCAGCACCGAAGGGCTGGTCGCGGACCTTGACCTCACGGTTGAGGATGGCGATAATCGCGTGTTTCTCGAGACATTCCCGTTGACAAAGATCACCACGCAGATCTCGCTGCGGTTCGCGCAGCAGATCGCGTGCAAGGAGCTGAACGTGGACTGCGCGGAGAAGGATTTCTTCTTCACGATCCGCGCGATGCCGGGCATCGTGGGCGGTCCGAGCGCAGGCTCGGCAGCGGCAGTGCTCGCGGCTGCGCTCATCGCTGACCTGGAATTGCGGAATGATACCGCGATCACGGGCACGATCAATTCTGGCGGCGTCATCGGTCCGGTTGGCGGAGTGAAAGACAAGATCGGGGCCGCGGCAAGCGCAGGATTGAAGCGCGTGCTCATCCCGCGCGGCACGCGGCAGTTCAATGACAGCAAAACCAACAAGACCATTGACCTTGTCGAGTACGGCAAGAACCTGAGTGTGGATGTCATCGAGGTGTCCACGCTGCTCGAGGCATTGCACGAATACACTGGCAAGGAGTTTCCGCGCATCACCGAGGACCTGGTGATCGAGCAACGGTACCTGGACGTGATGAAGGCGATCGCGATCGACTTGTGCGACCGCACTGCAGAGCTCAAGAAACTGCTTGAGACAAAGCGCACCGGCGCGAACACGACCGAACTCGAGCGGAACGCGGCGAATATGACCGTACGGTCACAGAATGCGTTCGCTGATGAGCAATATTATGCGTCGGCGTCGTTCTGCTTCAGGAGCAATGTGCAATACAAGCGCGCCTTGGCCTTGCAGCGCTCGTGGACTGAGCAGCAGATCGCGAAGGCATTGCTCGAATTGCGGAACAAGGCAGTCAATTATTCACGTGAAGTGGATGCGCGCAATGTGAGCACGATCACTGATTTGCAGACGTATATGGCGGTGAAAGAGCGCATCTTCGAGGTCGAGGACGCGTTCGTGGAGATCGTAGGCAAGCTGAACGAGACGAAGGAGAACGCAGAACGCCTGGCGTATGCTGAGGAACGCTTGTTCTCGGCAGTGACGTGGGCGCGGTTCTTCGATGGCGAGGACGAGCGTTTTGTCATCAATGCCGCGAACCTGCGTGATTCGTGCGTGGCAAAGATCAGCGAGGCCGAGGAGCGCATCAATTACGTGCGTTCCTTCCTGCCAGACAGCTTGAGCGGTGCGCGGCGCGAGCTGGATAAGGCGTACCAGGACCTGTCGAGCAACAATTATACGCTGTGCCTGTTCAAGGCGTCCAAGACCAAGGCAGAAGCAGACGTGATTTTGAGCCTGGTGGGCGTCGAGGAGCGCTCGTTGAATGACGTGATCGCGCTCAAGCTCGATATCGTCAAGGAGACGATCATCAAGAGCCAGCAGAAAGGCGTGTTCCCGATCATCGGCTACAGCTATTATGAATACGCGAACTCGCTGAAGGAGTTTGACAAGTCCTCGGCATTGCTGTTCGCAGAATACGCGCTTGAGCTGTCGAACTTGGACATCTATTTTCCGAAGAAGAAGGCCGCGGAGTTCGGCCTGTGGAGGATGGTCTGGCCGCACATCGAATGGATCCTCACCGGCCTCTTGATCGGCTGGGTCACGGCAGCCATCTGGGCAGTGATTCAGGAAGCCAAGCGGCAGAGAAGGCGACGTTAACCGTGCTTCAGCTGATGCACGCTCACGCCGATGAGGCGTATCTTCCTGGGATCCTTGAGGAATCCTTCGAGGAGTTCGGTCGCGATGTTCTGGATTGCTTCGATGTTGTTCACGTGATCGATGAGCGATTTCTGCCTGGTGTGCGTGTCAAAATCCGCATACCTGACCTTGACCGTGACAGTCTTGAACGCGACTCCTTCGCGCTCGACATCATCCCAGACCTCTTTGATGAGGGCGTCCATCGTCTCGAGCAGGAGTTTCTTGTCCTTGGTGTCTTCCTCAAACGTCGTTTGCCTGCCGATGCTCTTGATCTCCCATTCTTCGACGAGTTCCTCGAAGTATTTGCCGCGGGCTTGTTCATACAGGCTCTCGCCAAATGCCCCGAACTGCTCGACAAGCTGTTCTTTGCTCACCCGCCGCAGGTTGCTGACAGTTTTGATGCCTGCCGCGTTCAGTATCGCTTCTGTTTTTGGCCCGACGCCGCGCAATACCCTGACGCTTTGCGGCCCGAGAAAGTCCCAGGCTTCGCCCGGAGGCACAACAGTGAGCCCGTCTGGCTTTTTGTAATCAGACGCGACTTTGGAAATAAGCTTGTTCGGCCCGATGCCGACAGAGCACGTGAGCCCTTCTTTCTTCAAAATCTCCTTTTTGATGCCAATGGCGAGCCCTTTTGCCCGCTCATAGCTCTTGAGCCGGGAGACGTCGAGGTATGCCTCGTCGACAGAGACTTGCTCGAACTTGTCTGCGTACTTCCTGAGAATCTGCATTACTTTGCCGGAAACCGCGACATACAAGTCCATGTTCACGGGCACGAATATCGCGTCAGGGCATTTGCGGTACGCAATAGAAATCGGCATCGCAGAACGGATTCCAAACTTCCGCGCAGCATAATTGCACGTCGAAACAACCCCTCGTCCAGCCCCTCCTTTGGGGTCTGCCCCCACTACGAGCGGTTTTCCTTTGTACTCGGGGTGCTCGCGCTCCTCGACAGAGGCATAGAACGCGTCCAGGTCAACGTGGAGGATGATGGGCATTCAAGAAGCGAGCGTACAGGACTATAAAACAGTAGCGAAGGAGTGTCCAGTGCAGCGCTCTCGCTGTGTGTCGACAAACCCACGCAGGCACCCGAAGGCACCTGCGCGGGAAAAAGAGGTGATTGGTAGTATTAAACCCACGCAGGCAGCGTGAGCCGCCCGCGCGGGAAAAAGAGGTGATAGATAGTAATTGGTAAGGTTTGATACCACCCCTATTGCCTGTGATATGCCTTTTGTAGTATATAAATCTTTCGTTTTATATGCTACTCAGGAGTAGTGGCAAGAGATTTCCAGAGAGCGCACAATGTGTGCCTTCTGGATTGCTTCCTAACCCCCGAAGCCTTATTAAGGGCGTTGAAGTATATAAATATTATGAACGAAGCGCCCTGCCACTGCGGCACGCAGGCAGTGACTGACTTTGGCCACTTGGGGCCTTTGTGCAAGGAGTGTTTCATCGATGTGCTCGTGAAGCGCTGCCGGAAGGCACTCAAGGATGCTGGCTGGCTGAAATCCGGTCAGAAGATCAGGCTGCTCATCGACGCTACCGCGCAGGGCAAGGCTGTGGACGTGCTGTTCAAGCAAGTCGTGAAAGGCCTCCCGCTCGAGTATGTTGCGGACAAGGAAGAGGTTCTGATCGTCGGCAAGACCGCAGACGACGAGGTCGAGGAGTTCCTCCATCAGTTGTTCGACGGCAAGCTCGCTCCTGCGCCCAAGCACGTGAATCTCTTCGCGCACGTCTCGACGCCTGAGATCGAGAAGTACTGCGAGCTGGAAGGTATCGTCGGAACAAGGCAGCCGCAATCCGAGCTCCGCCAGCGCCTGAATGCCTTGGAGCAGCGCTATCGCGGCACGCTGTTCTCCTTGCAGAAGAGCCAGGAGAGCTTCCGGAAACCCTCCGAGTAACGCATATAAAGAATCGCTGCTTCCGCTGAGCAATGCGTGCGTTTATCGTCAGCATTCTGCTCATCCTCGCGGCGTGCGCACCGCAGATTCCCATCGAGAACGGCCCGCCGATCGAGGTCTTGTTCTGCGAACGCGAGGACTGCGTCGGCAGGCTCGTCGGGCTTCTTGCCCAGGCAGAGGACGCCAAATGCGCCATCTACCAGGCAAGCCTGCCTGAGGTGGTGAACGCCTTGGAAAGCGTTGATTGGATCACGGACGACGATCGCGGGGCGTTGATGCACAACAAGTTCTGCGTGCTCGACGAGGCGGTCTGGACCGGCTCGTGGAATCCGACCAAGACCACGCGGGCGAACAATGCGGTCCTCGTGCATTCAACGGTCTTGGCCAGGAATTATCTCGACGAGTTCGAGGAATTGCCTGGCGGCCGTTGGCGGGTGAAGCATCCGATGGTCAGCTATAACAATTACCTGATCGAGAATTATTTCTGCCCTGAGGACGACTGCAAGGAGCACGTGCTCGAGCAGCTTGAGAACGCTGAGCACAGCATCGTGTTCATGCTCTCCTGGATCACTGATGCAGACATCATGCGGCTGCTCGACGAGAAACGCGAGGAAATCACGGTCAAGGGCGTCATCGACAAGGCACAGCAGGACGCCCTCCCTTGGGCGACGCCGGCGAATGTCCATCACAAGGTCTTCATCATCGACGGGAAGACCGTCATCACCGGCTCCTACAACCCGACGAGGAACGGCAACGAAGTCAATGACGAGAACATCCTCATCATCCACGACCCTGCGGTCGCGAGAAAGTTCTTGGAAGAATACGACTACCTCGTCAACCAGGGTTGACGATGGTGCTGAAAATGCAGGGCATTTTCATCATTTGATGAGCTGATGCTTCTTGAGCAGTTCTTTCAGTCGGGCGAATTCTGGACTGGACTTGAACGCGCCCATCTGGTCGGCAGGCAGCTGCTTGATGACGAGCAGGGCGATCTTGGCGATCTCCTTCATGTCCTGATTGACCTCGTCCTTGACGAGCATCTGCTGGACTTGCTCCTGAGGGATTTCCGGCGTTTTCTCGTCAGTGGTGACGAGTCCGAGGGTCTGGAGGAGCTTGGTCATGAATCCTGGCTTGGGCAGTTCAGGCTCTTCGCCCGGCATCATCTCGAGCGGCTCTGCAGGGCTGCCTTCCTCATATTGCTGGATTTCCGGCGGAAGTTCTGGCGCAGGCATTTTCTTTTTTGTCGTGAAGAGGCTTGGGAATTTAATCTTTGCCCTGCGGCGGTGCGCAAGGTATTGTTCCAGTTCTTTTTCGAATTCTCCCCTCATCCTGCGGCGTACTGAACGGCTATTGTTTATTAATATTTGTATCAGTATTTCCTCGAGATTCTCTTTATTATACGGAGAGAATTGAGTACTAAATACTATGTTTTATAGTAGCTATTTTGGTCTCGAAGAGCTTCTTGAACCGGGGAAATCGCATCGCCGCAGCAGGATGCGGAGTCAGGATGATCGTCCTGTCCTGCAGCACCGGTTGGTCTCTGATGGATTGCGCGAGTGCGCCCATCAAGACGACGATTTTGGGATTGACTTGTTCGATCTGCTCGAGCAAGTACGGCTTGCACGCATTGACTTCATCCTTGGTCGGCATCCTGTTCTTGGGCGGAAAGTGCTTGACGACACTCGTGATGAAGACGTCCTTGCGGTCGATGCCGAGCTTGGCGAGCTGTTCGATCAAGAATTGTCCAGACCGTCCGACAAAAGGCCTGCCGGTCTTGTCTTCTTCCGCTCCCGGCGCCTGTCCGACGAGAAAAATGCGCGCGTGCGGGTTTCCTTCACCAGGCACGCCTACATGGGCCTTTTTGTACAACGGGCAGAGCGTGCATCGCGTGACTTGTTCCTGGATGGTGCTCAGGGTGATCGCAGGCGTCATGGTGTTGCGTGCTGCCACGCGCAGAACGCGCAGTCGTCTGCGGGTTTGGGCATCTTGTCGTGCAAGACCGCGAGAGCGCTCCGGAAGAGCGCTTCTGCGTTCTTGATAGAGATATTCATCTTGACGAGTTCTGCGTGGAATCGCACGTGGCCGGTCGCGTCGACCTCCTCAGGATGGTAGAACAGCAGGTAGGCGTAATCCTCGGTCGCGTGGCCGTTCTTGCGCAACAGAAAATTGTAGACGTCGAGCTGGTCCTGGTAGAACTCGGCGGTGTCTTCTTTGAGGGGATATCCGCGGGTCTTGAAGTCGAGCACGATGAGCTTGTTCCCTTTTTTGAGCACGTAGTCCATCGCGCCCTTGAGGACGTGGCCTTGCGGGTCAGTCCAGGAGATGCCCTTGAAATTGTTCGTCCAGACCTTCAATGTCTCCACATCGTTGAACAACGTGATGCCGGTGACCTCGCGCAGTTCAGGGGGGAGCGCGCCCTTGTCGCGGAAGGCGTCAAAGTGCGCTTTCAGGATCTTGTCCATCCCGCTGGGCAAGCTGGGGAAGATTCCTGCGGGCCGCTTGAGCTTCTTGTTGTGGTCCAGCCAGAAGCATCGCGGGCATTCGCGGAAGAGTTTCAATGCAGATGGCGACAGTTTCACCATACGAGGAAGGACACGGAGAAGGTTTATAAAACATTCTTCGCTCGCAAGCCCTATGGACCCATTGGTGACCGGTGCAGTGCTCGGCGGTGCAGGAGGATTGCTCAGGGCGATTGTCGGCTTGGGCAAGAGCATCGCGGCAAAGCGCCGCATCCGCTGGCAGTATTTCCTCGTCACGGTCGTCATCGCCGTGCTGATCGGCAGCATTCTCGGCATCCTGACCAGCGTCAGCCGGCCGATCGCATTCCTCGCAGGCTACAGCGGCACAGACATCCTCGAGAGCCTCGGCAAGATCATCAAGGTCGTGCCCATAGATATCAAATAATCAATCGCTGAACCAGTCTTCGAATTCCTTGATCTTCCGCTTGGCCTTGCCGGCGTAGATCGCCTCGAGCCAGTGCTGTTTGTCCTTCTTGTTTTTCTTGCGCCAGACGCGTTGGGCGAGGACGAAGCGGACGAGCGTGGCGAGCGGGATGTCTCTCTGCTTGGCTTCCTTCTTCAGCGCAATGAGAATGTCAGGCGGT